>OBLT010000016.1_pt1 | contig 131872 bp, 127 predicted proteins | sample 1518721 | NCBI WGS metagenome assembly OBLT01 (sample SAMEA3539307, study PRJEB22396) | soil metagenome | biome: tundra; feature: field; material: soil | place: USA | collected 2010-05 | depth 0.15 m | reverse complement strand
AACCGGGGAAGCTCAAATATAAAGAAGAGCGCGAATGGGAATCGATGGAAGCGAATATTCTCGCCGCGGAAAACGAAGTCTCGGATTTGGAAGCCATCTTTGCCGCGCCCGATTTTTATGCGAAACCACGCGTGGAAATTTTCGATCTGGAAACTCAATTGAAAACGGCGCGCGACAAAGTCGCGCACCTCTACGCGCGTTGGCACGAACTCGAGCTCCTGCAAAGCGAAAATTGAGAGCGCTACGGCTCGGACTCCAGGTAGAACAGAAAATCTTCGAAGAAGTTAGTGTCGACAAATATTGGCGCCGAATCTTGCTGATAATCAATCGTTGGGCGCGACCTTACGTAAGATTAGGATTTCGTCCTCTCCGTAACGACGACGCGGTAGGCCATTTTTCCCATTCACGTGACCACGATGAACGGCGTAATAAGAACCGCGAGTCATCAGTTTCTTGTCTTTGATCAATCTTTCGACAACAAAACATTTCTGTTTCTCCATGGAGTGGAGCGCATACAAACAAAGGTCGGCGACTCGTGCGGCGCAATCTTGACCGCGTAGCGAAATATTCGCGTGACCGCATACCATTACGACTCTCCCGCCAGTTACTAATGCTCTACACATTGCAGGCAAGACCTCCTGCAAGCCTTTCACGAAAGACAAGACATTTCCCGTCTCTAATGTCTTAGTAGTTTGCTCAGCTCGGTTGCTCTGCAAGAACCATAATCGAAGCCATGAATCCTTAATGTATGTTTGGCGGTTCAAATAAGGTGGCGACGTCAGCACAAGCGTCGCCGCAGTCCGAGTACGTGCCATAAATCTATCGCATTGTTGCGCGGGGGCACAGAATACACGGCCTGTAGAATCGGTCTTAGGGACAGGCAGAAAGGCAAGTGCCTTCTCGAGCACGCATTTGCACACATCTCGATCGGGCCTCTTTAGATCGTGCTCGGCGACGTATCGTCGGACGTAATTGGGAGACATCGCAAACGCTTGGTTGCACGGTAATGACAAAGAAAGCCTGGAGTGACCGTGCAATATCCCAAGTAGTACGCCACAAACGAAGGTCGCGACGTCTCGATTTTTGGAAGACTGCATATCCTCCAGTATTCTTTCTCGGATAGGGAGCAGTTGGCGTAAGGTCGTACGGCTAAAAAAGATCGCGACGTCGTCAGGAACGGCAGATTTGGCATGACGACGTAATCTTGCGAGCTGTTCGACATATTTGGCGATCGCCGCAATTGATAAGCGACTGCACTTTGCGCGCGAAACGACAACCGCATCCGGCGCGATATCACCGCCGACCGCATTTCTACCTAGGCAAATTGCTTCAAGAAGAGTTGTCCCTTTTCCACAAAATGGATCGAGAATTGTGTCGCCAGATTTTGAATAACGCGCGACGAAATATCGCGCTAAGGACGGCGGAAAGCCACCCACTCGGGAAATCATTCCATGAAGGCGATTATCGGACCTATTGTCGCTTTTTCGCCATGGCAGGATGGTTTGACACAGGCCACGATCCCTAGCCGTCTCGAGTTCCAGACTACTTTCCTCTTTTACTTGCCGTGACAATATCCGTCCTTCCCTAACAATTTCAGCGACGGAAGACATCGTCTAAGCAACCATCCAGTTAGGGTATTCGAAGAATAGTGTCTGTTTCTTCTGGGAAAGACACGCGATCACATCACGAGCCTCTATGCACTTCCAAAGTACAGACCCGACATTTAGCGCGGCGCGATTCACTTGGGCCGTGACTGTCGCTGGGACATTCACGATTAAACGCTCGAGGAAATTCACTTCGCTCTTTAGTCCCGCTAAATCGCGACGATCATCTTGAATGCTGTCGACGAACGCAAGAAGAGTCGCGAACGGAAGCGAATCGGTTGCAACTCTGCACTCGCCACACAGCGATCGGAGGCATTCACGAAAATGCCAATCATGAAAGGGCGCAGAGCAGCACGCGAGCAAGATAATTTGTTTCGGAACGAGCTGGTTTTCCGTTTCCATCCTTGTAATGCGAGGCATGTACTCGGCGTATAAGCGTAGGCTGCTTGCCGCACCATGGCTTTCTTGAAGCACATTGGTTCTCAAAGCTTCTTCAACTTGTCGCTCAATGGGGGCCCGACGTCGATTACGGTTGGGGAACAACCAAGTGGTACTCGCACGTTGCGGATTCAATAGTCGCACCATTAGACAACTAATGTCCCGCAGCGCGTCTTGGATAATGACGCTTTTCAAATACTGCAGTCGTACTTGCTCCGCCTGGTTATTATCCGCCCCTGTCCCAAAGATGCCTTCAAAAATATTACCAATCTTTTCTAACCCATAACCAACGTCGTGCCACAGCGCGGTAAAAAACCACACTGCGAAAGGATCAATATTCCAATGCAGTTTTGCAATTACACTATAAGCATTGAATCGCTCTGGGATTTCGGATATTGCAAAAAGGCCGAAGAAATAATTTTGAAACGAGTGAAAGAAATGGTCGCGGCGACCTCCCCAACCACTAGTCTCTAGATTTCTGATCATGGACGGCGTGTCAATGTTTGCAGATCGAAAGCCTGCTTGTCGCATGATTGAGGCCGCATAGCGTCGTAGGAGTAGGTGCTCGCTGTCATCGTCGAGCTCATCTCCTTCAAGTAACTTTTGATATCCGCGTCGAAGTCGAGCGAGGCTTGCTCTTAGCGATCGCAAGGCAACTTTCCCCTCAAGTTCTTGCAGCAGTACAATAGGTATTCTGCTAGGCGATTCTGTTGCTTGCGTGCTCGTCGGTAATGGCGATCCGGGAATAATTAGACCGGCTCGTCCTGCAATTCGGCACAAGACATGACATCGCAACTCGGGAAAGTGAGGCGAAACAGCGCTGATCGCGTCACTGTCGGGAGCGACTACTACTGTCAACACGTCTAGATCTCGTGCCGTCCCGAGCGATTGAACAATTGTTTCGGGCAAACGATTTCCAAGAGCCAAGTAAACTGCCCAGACTTTATTCCCTGAGCGCCATCGTTTCCAAGGTTGCTCGGTCAGTGTCTTCCATCGTCCGCTAACTCTTCGCGTAACAATTTCTTCACCGGGCAGCGCTTCATTGAGCAATTCGTCAGCGAGCGCCATTCCGACGAGTTCCTTCTATTTCGATGTTGAATTTTTGGAGTGCTGACATCAGTTCGGTCACTGCTGTCTTCAATTCATGCTCATCTGCCTTAGCGCGTTTTTTTGCTACGCTGATAGACGCAACATCGAAATCGTCCAGGGAGGTCTGAAGTGCCCGCATCAAAGTATGCAGCTTTCGAGGCGATATTGGATCGCGTTTCAGAAATTCCGGAAACGCCGTCACCAATTCTTCCTGCGCTTCGACGTAAGTCATTTCCTTGCGCGACTGAAGCTGGCGCAAAACTGATTTGACCTTGTTTCGATCTGACGGCCTTGTCATTGCTGCACGAAAGAATGGCGCCACACGTCGGACGTCGGTCGAGCGCTCAACGGAATGTTTCTGGAGCTTTTCGAATAGGTCAGTTCTAACTTCGTCGACAGGAACCTTTTGGAAATACTCCGGATAATTTATCAAAGCAGGGATTATTATCTTTTCTTCAATCTCGCAAATGTACCAATAGCCTTCTTCCTCGGGGTTACTGTACAACTTATGTTTGATCGTCTTGGGCCACCGAAGAAAGTACACACGGGTTAATGCTGTTCGTTCCTCGATTCCAGTCTGCTCTACGATCGATTCTGCGATCGCGGCCAACTTCGCACGCTCGTCGGAAATGGACTTTATCTGAGCTGTCTTACTTACCTTGTTGTATAAGTTCTCTAAAGCATGGCATTGCTGTACCGGGCCCCATTGTTCTCGATTGTGATGGATTTGGAATGTTCTATAAAGGATATCGTCCTCTGAATATTCCCCTTTTTCATCGATGACGAATGCCGGAAGCTTATTTAGACCAATCGCCTTAGCAGCCCAGTATCGGCGCTCGCCGTCTATGAGAAGATACGTGTCACCTTTTTGTGAAACAACGATCGGAACCATCACACCAAACTCCGCGATGGAGTCCTTCAGGTAGGAAAGTTTCTCGTCCTGTGTCTGTATATCAATGCCTCGCGGATTGTCCGGATTTGGCCGAATCTTCGAGAGATCGATGTTGGTGAGCCTCATATTCGTTGGACGACCTTAAAAAACGAGCCAACCCGTTTACGTCTTGATGGAAAACGGTACATCGATGTCATGAGCCGAGAATGGCCAACGAATTCGTAAATGTCAGCACTACAAATCTGGGCATCTGACGAAGGGCCTGCATCCGATCAATGTCTCTCCTGTAAAGACGCAAGAAAGATTTGGGTTGTTGGTAAGAGGGGAACGCACATCCATTGCATCATTTCATTCGATCAAACGTCTTTTGCAAGAGTCCTATATCAGAAGCATTCCTAACCTTCTGCCGAGTATTATCAATCCACTTCACGAAGAAAATAGGAATAAGAATTCCGAAAGTTTTGACTCACTTGCATCCCGCTCATTCGGCCCCCGGCTTGCCCATCTATGTCGCTCGCATCCCTGCGGCTCCATTCGGGAGCGGGGAAGCTAAAGTAGAAAGATCGGGCGACGGTTTTTTGCTCCTGGCATCAATGCGGAAAAAGTGAAAGCTGAAACGCTGAAAGCTGAAGTTCGCCACGGCGAATCCGTCCGTTGGCGGATCGGAGGACAGAGAGTGGTTGACATCGTCCGGGGCGGCGAGCGAAATGGCGGCCGATGAAATCGCCTAAACGTCTTTTGACTCGAACTTTCCCGTTCTCGGCCTTCGGCCGCGCTTCGCTTGTCCATGTCGCACAGCTCCCGCTGGCTCCATTCTCTCGTCCCCGAGGCGCTCGTTCGACATCGCTTGGCTGAAAGGGAAAATTCCACCTCATGTCCTCGCGCAATCGTCTTTTCTCCAAGGCTCCAGAAGGAACGGCGGTCTTATTCTTTATTCAGATTTTTGCGACGCTCGGTTTCGCCGTTCTCTACTCGACGCTGGTCCTTTACGCGACGAAGCATCTGCAGCTCTCGGTGAAAGTGGCCACGACGTTGATGGGCGTGTTCGGCGCCTTCAATTACGGCCTGCACCTCTTCGGCGGATACCTGGGCGGGCGCTTTCTCTCGAATCGGAATCTTTTCGTCGGGGGCATGGCGCTGCAGGTGATCGGTTGCGGATGCATTGCGGTCGGCACGGCCGCGATGTTCTACATAGGCCTCGCATTTTTTCTTACCGGCAGTGGCCTGAACGTCACCTGCATCAACATGATGCTCACGCAGCGTTTCACCCCGGAGGACCCGCGCCGCGAAGGAGCTTTCCTCTGGAACTACGCGGGCATGAACGTCGGATTCTTCGTCGGGTTCGCCGTCGCTGGTTACTTTCAGGGGACCCAGAGCTATGCGAGTCTCTTCATCTTCGCGACGCTCGGCAACTTCGTCGCCATCGTCCTCGCCATGTTGTCGTGGAAGACGCTGGCCGATCGCAATACACCGCTGCTCGAGGCGAAGTCGAAACAATTCCGGCTGCGCCTGCTCGCCGGCATCGGCATTCTTCTCGGCCTCATACCGGTCGTGTGGTTGATGCTGCAGCGGCCCGGCATGACCGAGACGCTGATCAAGGGCATCTGCGCCGTGGTCGCGCTGACGCTGATCTACCTAACGATTCGTCACCCGGATCGCCGAGAAAAACGGAACATGACGGCATATCTGATTCTGACCGTCGGCTCGCTGGCCTTCTGGTCGCTGTATCAGATGGCTCCGAGCGGCCTGCAACTGTTTGCGGTCAACAACGTGAACCTTATGATCGGCAAGGTGGAGATTCAGCCGCAGTGGATTCAGAACATTAACACCGTCTGCATCGTGGTCGGCGGACCGCTGCTCGCGTCGTTCTTTACCCGAATGCGCGCGCGGGGTTGGAGAATCGACATACCCCGCCAGTTTGCGACGTCGCTGCTTTTGATGGCGCTGGGCTTTCTCATTCTCCCGTTAGGCATCAAGCTGGCCGGCGTTGACGGCAAGAGTGCGTTCGCGTGGCTGTTCATGAGTTATGTGCTGCAGAGCGTCGGTGAGTTGCTCATCTCTCCGATCGGATACGCGATGATCGGCAAGCTCGCGCCGAGGCAGTATCAAGGTGTGATGATGGGCAGCTGGATGCTCGTGACCGGCCTCGCGTCACTCTTCTCGGGCGACTTCTCGGGCATGATCCCTGAGCCGAGCGGCACCACGGCGGTCGCGACCAACCCCGAGTATGTGAAGCTCTTCGGCGCGCTCGGCGCGGGCAGCCTCGTGGTCGGCGTCGCGCTCGTTCTGCTCATTCCGTTCCTGCGCAAGCTGATCACCGACAAGGCCGAAATACCTCCTGAGGAAATGGCGATGGCTACCGTCGTTCCGGTCCACTGAAAACGCCGCGCGGCGCAAAGCAGCAGCTGACACAGTCGCCGCTACAACGACAACGCGAGGCGCGTCATCATTTCATGCGGTCGAAGGTCTTCACGAAGAAAATAGGAATTAAGAAGGATGAATTAAGAACATCGAGCACAGTTGAGGGGTTGATCAGATGGTAATGCCTTTTTGTTCGATATCATCTATAAACATCCTTTCGATGTCGCACCCGCTGGATCTCCACCACTTTCGCATCGCGAAGAAGTTCATACACGATTCGGTAATCGCCGACGCGGATGCGGTAGGTACGTTCGGAACCACTGAGCTTTTCTGATCCATGCGGCAGCGGTTCATCGGCAAGCTTGGCTGCGGCGGCTACAATGCGAGACACCTCATCGCGAGGAACGCGGCGCAGATCTTTCTTGGTTGAGCTCCGCCACTGAAGATCAAAGGAGGCCATCGCGCTTCAGTTCGGAAACGAACTGTTCGTGCGGGATAGTTGGTTCTCCACGGCGCTCCGCTACCACGGCTAAATCCTTCAGATCTTCCAGCAGTTTTTCGTACTCGGAGATCGGAAGCACTACGGCGGTACGTTCGCCGTGGTCGTCAGTGATATATTTTACGGGATCGCTCACAGATACAATCATAGCAGCCGCCATGCGCGGGCTCAAGAACTTCGACCCCGAATGCTTTCGGGGCCGCTACAGGTTTGCTTCAAGAAAGGCCACGACCTGTTCGCGCGAGACGCTTGGGAAGCCGTCTAAAAAATCTTCAATCGAATCACCTGCCTCGAGATGGTCTATCAGAGTCTGAATCGTGACGCGCGTGCCACTAAAACACGGCGCGCCGCTCATGATTTCAGGATCGATCTTGACGACGGAACTCATGAGAGCAGTTGAGAGTTGCGAGTTGAGTGTTGAGGAGGCATCGGAATCAGGAGGCATGCGCCAAGGCGGGCGCTGGCGGTTTGATACCCTTTTCGACGGCGACTTGGAGCGCGCCTTCCAGAGCGAGCTGAATTTCGCGCGCCGCTTCCTCGCGCGTGTCGCCGTGTGCCATGATACCGGGCCATTCGACAACTTGGGCGACGAAGCATTCGTCACCTTTTTCCGCCGAATACCAAATCCGGATTTCATAGTCGCGCGGGTCGGGCTGCATGGGTGTCTTCATCATGGTTTCAGATTCAGATTTTGCAACTCTTGCCGTACCTGATAGGCCTTTGCTTTTCCGCCTGTAGCGGGCTGCAAATTCAAGAAACTCGAACCGCGCTGAAAGATGATGTGGCTACCTTTCGTCTTGCGCGCATCGTAGCCAAGTTTCGTCAGAAGGGTGCAGAGGTCATCAAAGGGGAAGTTTGCATCGCTTCCTCCGGCAATGAGCTTGTCTAACAGTTTTTCTGCTTTGCTCACTGGGGGGCTACAGAATGCGACTGATGCAGTCGCTCTACATCAATTTGAGACGCGACATCATTTCATTCGGTCGAATGTCTTTTGGAGAAGCTCCAAGTCCGACGCATTGCCCGTTTTCTCACGAGAGCTTTCAATCCATTTTTTCTCGAGAGCATTCTTTGTAGGTCTGTCATTTTGGTAGAAGACTCCGAAGACGCCGGGGAAAGGTAGTTGCGCCAGTTTGTAGGCGGCGAGCTCGTCGGTGATTGATCAAGCATGGTACAGACCCAGATTTTTATAGAGCGCGACAATCAAGCGATCGAGCTTGTCGAAGCTTGTTATTCCTTGCTGGAGATCGCGAAGAATATCCTGGATTTGGTTCGCAATTCCGACGGTTAATTCGCGCAACCGATCAACGGAAACGGCCTCGCCTTCCAAAGCAGACGCCAGGCGGAGGCAAACATTTTGCAGGACGAAGAACACAAGCGTTTCTGCCCGATCTTGGGCTAACGAGTTAAATTGCCTGCTAAGGAATTCGAGCTTTTCCTCGCTCAGCTCGCCCGATAACGCATCAAGCAACGCTGATATGCGATCGTCGGGGGGCATCGGCGCCGGTTAAATGCTCGCGGGTAAAGATAGGCACAACTTGATAGCCACGTTTTTCAATTTGTTCGCTGCCGCCTTCTTGCCGATCTACCAGGACGATTACAAACGCTATTTTCCCGCCGGCTGTTTCAATCGCGTCGATAGCCTGCAATGTCGAACCGCCCGTCGTGATAACGTCGTCGACAACAACAACCGAGTCTCCCTCTGAAAAATTGCCTTCAATTAGCTTGTGTCGCCCATGCTTCTTTGCGGACTTCCTGACACTGAAGGTCTTGATATCACTTTCTGGGCTGTCGAGGTGCGCGGCGATTCCTATACTCAAAGCCATCCAATCGGCGCCCATGGTCAGTCCGCCAATGCTGTCCACGTGGGTATTCCGTGCCGTCGCTGTTTCCTTGACGAGCTCCCATCCAACGCGTCCCACGAGGAGTGCTGCCCGAGGATCCGAAGTCGTTAGTTTCGCGTCCACGTAAAGATCACTTTGTGCACCGGAAGCCAAAGTGAAATCCCCATGACAGACGGACTTGTCGACAAGCATGGCGAGTAACTCAGCTTCTTCGAGACTCGGCGATTTCACATCAATCGGTTGTGGGATCGGATGCTTCGAAACGCAATATCTTGTGGGTTCTACGGCTAGCATTCTGGAGTTACAACAGCATTATTGCAAGCCGTCAATATAAATTCATTCATCCCGACGCCACTATTTCATCCGATCAAAGGTCTTTTGCAATAGCTCTAAATCAGAAGCGTTGCCGACTTTCTCCCTCGTGTTATCAATCCACTTTTTTTCCAATGCGTTCTTGGTCGGACGGTCGCTTTGGAAAAAGACGCCGAAGACGCCGGGGAAAGGTAACTGCGCGAGTTTGTAGGCAGCGAGCTCGTCGGTGACGTCGTGGCGCTGCTCGTCCTCGGGCGTGTTGTCCCACTTTTTCTCGTCAATCACTTCGAAAGCGCCGCCTTTGCGCGGATTGGCCGGATCGAAGACGCCAGGAAAAAATTCAACGCACTCAGAAAGGCATTCGATGACGGAGAAACCCGGATGATCCATGGCGCGCTCGATCATCTGGATCATGTGATTGACCTGCGCGGCGTGCGTGCGCGCGACGAACGTGGCCCCGGCGCTGATGAGTTTTTTCATCGGATTGACCGGCTGATCGATCGCGCCGGTCGGGTCGGTCTTGGATTTGAAACCTATGGGCGACGTGGGCGAGGTCTGCTTTTTAGTCAGGCCATAGACGAAGTTGTCCATGATGAAATAGACCAGGTTGATGTTCTTGCGCGCGCCGTGCTCGAGATGGTTGCCGCCGATGGAGAAGCCGTCGCCGTCGCCGCCAAAGAGGAAAACGTTCAGGTCGGGCCGGGCCAGGCTGATGCCGGAAGCGAGCGGGACGGCGCGGCCATGAATGAAGTGCGCGCCGTAGCCGTTGACGAAATAGGGGAAGCGCGATGAGCAACCGATCCCGGCGAGGGTGACAATCTTCTCGTGATCGAGCTGTCGTTTCTCGATCACTTTATAATAAGAGGCGAGCACGGCGAAATCGCCGCAACCGGGGCACCACGTCGGGTGATCGGCGGTGATGGCTTTCTTGGTGAGCTTCTCTCTTGCGGGTGAGACACCCGCCTCTACACCAGTTGCAGTGATGGTTTCGTTACTCATAAAATTTGGGCGGTGTCCGGCATAGCCGGTGTAGTGGCGCGTGTCCTCACGCGCAAACTCAAAAACTTGCGGTCGCCGCGGCGACCACCTGTACACCGCTTCGCGGAATTCAGTTTCGTGCTCATTATCCAATTCCCTGGGGCACGCTCGCTTCCTGAGCGGCAACTGTCGTGGCGGGCGTACCGCCCGCAGTTTGTATTGATTTCGCAGGCGACACGCCTGCCGATACAGAAGCGACTTTTTTTGAAAATTTCTTGTCAGCAAACGAGCGGCCTTTGAAAACGCCTTCCAAAATTTCTTTGACGCGGAAGCCGAGACCGTCGGTCTTGGTCACGCTCTCGATCTTCGGTTCGCAGTAGCGGGCGCGCAGAATGGTGCCGAGCTGACCGAACCCATAAACGCCCTGATCGTTCATCTCGACGACGACGATGCGTTTGAATTTCGCGAAGATTTTTTCCAGTCCGTTCGGCAACGGGTGAACGTGGCGCACGTGCAGCGCGCCGATCTTTTCGCCATGTTCGCGCGCCAGTTTCACGGCATCGTGGATGGGACCATAAGTTGAACCCCAGCCGATGAGCAGCGTGTCGCCTTTCTGATCGCCGTAAACTTCCGGGACCGGAATTTCTTCGGCCAGTTTTTGCAATTTCTTGCGGCGCTTCGCCGTCATCGCCATGTGCAACTTCGGGCTGCCGGTCGGATGTCCCATCTCATCGTGCTCGAGGCCGGCGATGAGCGGATATTTTCCATCGAGCATGCGCGTCCCGGGCGGAACGTGTTGGGTGATACGCTCGAGATCGTAGGGCTTGAAGCCGGCGGCGCGCGGTGTGAGATCGGGTTTCGGATCGATCATCAACTTGGCCAGATCGGGTTCATCGAATGCTTCGATGCGCGTGGCCAGCGAGGTGTCGCTCAAGATAAAAACCGGTGTGCTGTATTTACGCGCGATTCGCGCGGCTTCGATCGCGATGTAGAAGCAATCTTCCACGGTCGCTGCGGCAAGAACGACACGCGGACTGTCGCCATGTCCGCCGAAAATCGCCTGATGCAGATCGCTCTGCTCGACGTTGGTGGGCAATCCCGTGCTCGGCCCGCCGCGTTGGATATTACAAATGATGAGCGGCATCTCGGCCATGGAAGCCCAGCCGATCGCTTCGGTCTTGAGCGATATGCCCGGACCGGCGCTGCCCGTGACGGCGAGATATCCGGAAAAAGAGAAGCCGAGCGCGAGCGACACTGCGCCGAGTTCGTCTTCGGCCTGCACAAAGAGCCCGCCGTATTTCGGCAGCTCGCTCCGGAGGATTTCCATGATCGACGACCAGGGCGTGATCGGATAGCCGGCGCCGTAGCGCACGCCGGCGGCGATCAATCCGTAAGCGATCGCCTGGTTGCCATCCATCGTGATCTGTGCGCGCGCCCCGGGTTCTCTGGCGACCTTCTCAAATTGATAATGATGCGAAAGGATTTTGCCGACTGGATAAGCGTAGCCGGCCTGGAACGCCATCAACGCGGTGTTAACGATGCTTTCATCTTTGCCGGCGAATTTTTCGGTGATCAGTCTTTTTAGCTTCTCGACGTCGAGACTGAAAATTTTTGAGATCAAGCCGAGGACAAAAATGTTTTTGCCCTTGTCCTTGGCCGTTCCGCCGAGCGCTTCGACCGTCAGTCCGGTAATGGGCACGCCGACGTAAACGAAACGTTTGTCGTCGAGGTTCGGCTCGACGTTGTCCGAATCGTAAAGCAACACGCCGCCTTCTTTCAGGAAGTCGATGTGGTCCTGATAACTGTGCTGATAAAACGCGACGAGGAAGTCGGCTTCGTCGCCGGCCGAGAGCACTTCGCCCGAGCCCATCCGGACCTGAAAGATGGATGGTCCGCCCGAGATCGTGGCCGGAATCGTCATGTAGGTCATGACGTCCTGGTCGCTGCGTCCGGCCAATCGCGCGAGAAAGGCGCCGGCGGATTGAATGCCGTCCTGCGAATTTCCGGCCAGGCGGATTACGGCGTCATTGATGTTTTCAGGCCGCAGATCAGCACGACCCGAAGCCGGGTTGGCGTTTGGCGCGCCGGTGGGCGCGTCGGATTCTGGGACAACGGGAGTTTCGTTCACGAGAATAGAACAGTATCAAAACCGCGGCCTTAATCCACCGGCAATATTCCCGTTTTGGGGCCGGGCCGCAGGTGCAGCGCCATTCCTTTATGCCCTGACGGACTTGGAATGTTCGTATCGGAAGACTTCCTCCAATGGTTTTTCGAAGATCGCAGCAATTCTAAACGCCAGCTCCAACGAAGGGGAGTATTTCTCGCCTTCGATCGCCACGATGGTTTGCCGGGTTACACCGACCTGCTCAGCCAGTTGCTGTTGCGTCATTTCATCGGACTCAAAGCGCAATCGCCTGAGGCTATTACTTACCTTGGCCTTTCTCATGATCAGCTTCCACGACGGTAACAGACCACCTGGGTGAGATACCTCGTCGCTTCCGCAACGACAAAGCATAGGAACAACATCTGGCTAATGAATGCCGGTGTTAATAGGTGACCGGCAAGAGTTGAAACGGGAGCGACCATGATAACGGGCCACACTAAGAATGCAAAAACCCAATAAGCGTGCCTGAAGGACTTGGACTCAATGGCACTATCCCGTTCGTCCTTCGGTTCCCGTCTGGAGCGGATGACAATGACGATTTGGACGACCACATTCAGTAGCACTTGCCACAAGCTCGCGATGAAAAACGCCGTGATTACCGAACTGGTCTTGAGTTCTTCGCGCGCGAACAAGCGGAAGATTTGCGCAAAATAGGGGGCGAAAACCGCCAAGGTTATGAGCAGGCAAGCCCAGGCGCCTTTTTCGCGGAACGACAGGCTCGATTCCGAAGTGGGAGAGATTTTTGACATTAATGCATTGTCTGGTATACCAGACATCATGTCAATAATACTTTACCACCTTCCTAGGCGTGATCCACGCGGAAAGGTCGACGATCTGCCAGGGAGGGGACTCGAACCCCTAAGGATTGCTCCACCAGATCCTAAGTCTGGCGCGTCTGCCAATTTCGCCACCCTGGCTTACTCATTTTAAGAGGGAAAACGGTTCCCATCCACAAAATGTCGTCGCGTGTCGCCTTGAAAAAGCGGGCCTTTGCTTACTGCGACGATTTCTGTTCGGTAATCAATTTGCTCCGTGTCGCCTGGAGACGCCGCACCATCACTTCGCTCGTTCGTTTATACAGTTCGTGGCTGAGAGTAAGATCTTCGTCGCGATGTTGCCGAAGCATTATGCCAGAAAGACAAATGGCGGTGCATGGCTCAGTTGCTCGCGCATCAAATTGCCAGAGGTAGGGCGAGAAAAGCCAGGACCACCCTAGCGGTTCACCAGCCGAGACAGTATCGATAATGACCGGTTCCCGATCGTTCAATTTTCCCTCGAGCACAACGGTTCCAGTCTCAATCAGATAAAATCCGTTTGCTGGATCACCTGCTCGAAAGATGATCTGGCCCGCGTCGAATTCCGTCGGCATTGCGGAAAGAGCCAAAAGCTCAATGTGATGTGGACTCATCCGCTGTAGAAAGGGATGAGCAGCCAATCGCCGTTCAATCTCTGGGTCTGGCCGGCTCATCTCGAGATGATGCAAGACTTTCCAATGCAATGGAAGGAAAAGTCCCGTCCCTCCCATTCCGCAACTGGTTCCTGGAGTGACTCATTTTTGGTGAGACTGATATGCGTGCGCGTGCGAAACTTACTCCGGAGAGTGCAAGAAGATGATCTTGAAGTTTTTTAAAGCGGCCAATTAGGCTCACCATGGATCTGTCAACGACATACCTCGGAATGAAGTTGCGGACGCCACTAGTGCCGTCCGCTTCACCGCTTTCCGAGGAGACCGACAAGATCAAACAGATGGAAGAAGCCGGCGCGGCCGCGGTCGTCCTCCATTCATTGTTCGAAGAGCAAACAGAAGCCGATTCCGCCGCGTCCAAGCCGGAATTTCGGGTCGATCCGGACACTTACTTGAAGCATATCGCGGAGGCCAAAAGCGCCGTCAAAATCCCAATTATCGCGAGTCTGAACTGCACGACACTTGGGGGATGGATTCGTTATGCGCGACAAATCACGGAAGCCGGCGCCGATGCGCTGGAGTTGAACATCTATAAAATACCGACGCAACCCAAAGTCACCGGATCGACCATAGAAAAGGGATACATCGACGCTGTGAGAACGGTGCGGTCCACGATCACGATCCCACTCGCCGTGAAAGTCAGTCCGTATTTCAGCAATTTCGCAAACATGGCAGCGGCTTTTGACACACTCGGCGCGGACGCGCTCGTGCTCTTTAATCGGTTTTATCAGCCCGACATTGATCTTGAAAAAATGGAGGTCGCGTCAAACCTTACGCTCAGTACACCGGCGGACATGAGATTGCCTTTGCACTGGATTGGAATCCTTTTCGGAAAAATCCGCGCCAACCTCGCCGCCACCAGCGGTATTTATCAGGCTAACGACGTGATCAAGATGGTGATGGCGGGCGCCGATGTAACGATGCTCTGCAGCGCTCTAATGCGTCATGGGATCCAGCATATTCAACGAATCGAGATGGATGTCGTCGCCTGGCTGGAGCAGCACAAATATAAATCGTTGAGCGAAATCAAAGGCATTATGAGTCAGAAGAATTGCCCGGACCCAAGTGCCTTCGAGCGCGCTCAATACGTCCGTGGCCTTTCGACTTACACGTCGTTGTTCCCGATGCGACGTTGAAATTACGAGTCGTTCACTGCATCCCTTGCGGATTCATTGACCCCCAGGCCTTCGTATGTTTCGGCGACGATCTGATCGACCACGGCTTTCATGTCTTGCGTGCGTTCCCAGACGGCCAGTTGTCGATCCGCCCCAGTGCCTTCACGCAGGATTCGCTCGATGTGCGCCATCTCGCGCTGGCTGCCGAGCTCGTCCACTTCCGGTGAGATGAATTCCAAGATCTCGTGGATCAAACTGCGGGTATCGACTTCGCGCCCACGACCGAAATCAATCAGCTTTCCGTCGAGTCCGTAGCGTGACGCGCGCCAGCGATTTTCGTCGATCTCGCGACGACGATAAATCCGAAATGAGATATTTTGCCGCAGCAGTTTGTGCAATTTGAAAACAATAGCCTGGATCATCGCCGCCAGCGCGATCGTGTCGTCCACGCCCGATTGCGCATCGCAAATTCGGAATTCGAGCGTGTTAAAAAATGGATGGAGTCGAATATCCCACCAAATCTTTTTCGCATCATCGATGCAATTTGTGGAGATGAGTAGCTTCAGATAATCCTCGTACTCGGAGAGACTTTCAAAAACGTCGGGAATGCCGGTGCGCGGGAAGCGCTCAAAAATATTATGCCGATATGACTTAAAGCCGGTATTCTGCCCCAGCCAAAAAGGCGAATTGACCGATAGTGCGTAAATGTGCGGCAGAAAGTAACGCGCTTGGTTCATGAGCTGGATTGCCTCCTCCCGATCCGGGATTCCAACGTGAACATGCAACCCGAAAATGAGGTTCACTCGCGCAATCTGCTGCATATCCTTGACGATCGTGGCGTAACGCTCGTCCGCCGTAATCAACTGATCCATCCAATGCGAAAAAGGATGCGTGCCAGCTGAAGCAATCTTCAGCCCGTCACGTGCGGCGAGCATCGCCAGTTCACTGCGAAGCCGCACAACTTGTTGGCGCGCACCTGCTGTATCATGGCAGACCTCGCTGCGCAGTTCTACGACCGACTGATGCATCTCAGATTTGACGCGCTCTTCCAAGATCATCTTGCCGTCCGCAAGAATCTCCTGAATGTGCGAACGCAGCTCGCGCGTTTCCGGATCGACGATCTGGAATTCCTCCTCGATGCCGACAGTGAACACATGATCTTTCGCGCTCATCGCTTTCCTAAATTAAGCTTGAGAGGCAAAACTGTCGCAAACTATGCGACGGCTCCTGTTTCGCGCCGTCAATGTCTGGCTGCTCATCCGAAGAGGGCCTCATAGATCAGAAATAACCTTGGGAGGAAACGCCGCCCGCAACGCATTCAGCACCGCGAGAACGTCGATGATTTCCTGGCTAATCGCGCCGTTGACGGGAGTTAGATAACCGCTCGCTGCGAGCAGCATTCCGGCGATACTGAGGAGCATTCCGCCCACCGCGCTCTGAAGAGCGATCGAACGCATCCGCCGGCTGATGTGCATGAACTCGTCCACCTTCTCCAGGGAATTATCCATGACGACAACTCCCGCGGCTTCCGTGGTCACATCGCTGTTCTGGCCGATCGCCATGCCGACGGTGGCGGCCATCATCGCGGGCGCATCATTGATGCCATCGCCCACGTAGAGCGTCTTGCCCGCAGCTGTTTCCTTGCGGACAATTGCGAGTTTTTCCTCGGGACTTTGCTGGGCGTGGATTTCGCTGATGCCCACTTGCTCAGCCAGATAAAGCACCTCCGCCTCGCGATCTCCCGACACGATCATCACGCGCTGGAAGCGGTGCTTCGGTCTCAAATGCTTCACGAAGGAGCGACTCTCCGCGCGCGGCGCATCGCGAAAGCGCAACGCCGCCGCATAGCGATTGTCGATCACCACCACGCATTCGAGCCCACCGGCGACCGTTGGAAGCTGATCGGTGCCCGTCACGTTTTGCGCTCTGAGTTTGTTGCGGCTCGTGATCTGCAACTGACGACCGAGGACAGTGCCGCGCAGTCCACGGCCTGGCTGCTCGCCAACTTCGGTAGCCTCCGGAAGCTGGATTCTTTCCTGCTTTGCCGCGGCGAGAATGGCTCGCGCCAGCGGATGCTTTGAGTACCGCTCCAAGCTTGCGACGAGGGTCAGCACTTCCTTCTGCTCGAAGCCAGGGGCGATGACCTGCTCGGTCAGCTTTGGCTCGCCATATGTGAGCGTCCCGGTCTTGTCGAAGATTGCCGTCCGACATTCGGTGATTTGCTCCAGCACGACGGGACTCTTCACGATGATCGCCCGGCGAGCGCAGAGGGAAATCGATCCGATAATCGCTACCGGTATCCCGATCAGCAAAGGGCAAGGCGTCGCGATCACCAACACTGCGAGGAAGCGAATAGCTTCACCGCTAATTATCCACGCGATGATGGCGACCCCGACAGCGACTGGGGTGTAGATGGCACCCAATTGGTCGCCTAGCCGCCGAAGCCGCGGGCGCTTTTCCTCGGACTCGCGCATGACTTCCATGATTTTCGCGTAGCGCGAATCGCCGGCACGCTTGATCGTTTGGATGGTCAACGCTGATTCGCCATTGATCGCACCCGAAATTACGGTCGAGCCGGAAGTCTTCGTAATCTGAAACGGCTCGCCGGTGAGGTAGGATTCATCCATCACGCCGTGGCCCTCAACGACCACGCCATCCACCGGACAGATTTCGTGCGGATAAACTACGAGCGCGTCGCCAACGGCAATCTCCTCCAGCACCACATCGAGAATTTCAGAGCCGCATTTCCGGTGGGCAAGCAAAGGCATTCGTTTGGCCAGCGCGCCTAGCACCGAAGAGGCACTCTTCAACGCGTAATTCTCCAGCGCCTCCCCTCCTGCGAGCATCAAGACGATAATCGATCCGGCGAGATATTCGCCCAGGATGACCGACGTAATAATAGAAATACCTCCCAGCAGATCGGAACCAAACTCCCGCTTCAAAAGCTTCCTCAGCAGTTCATAGACAAGAGGAATTCCTCCGAAAACCAGCACAGCCAGCAACGGGATTTGAAAAGCGCCCGGGCTCGTGCGGAAGCCGAAGCGAAGGATAAGATGCAGGATGATGGCCGCGATGGAAAAGACCGCGATGACGCTGGTCTTGCGGCGCCAGACCGCGCCCATCGATTCCCAGAACCGACCGCGCGGCGGCTGATGCCTCATCGATTTACGAAGAGTGCGCCTGATTTCTCCAATGCGCATCATTGGGATCAATGCGGCGCTGTCGCAAGTGATGAAACAATGCAACGCACAGGAGGGATGCGGCAAATAACAGGATCGCGTAGAGCACGTCCGAGTGCTGACCGATCCAGTCGCCCCGGCCCGATGCAACTTTCAAGGCAGTATCTATCTCGCGACCGGAGTAATTGATTCCATAGATCCATTTGGCGACTCGCAAGTTCGAATCGAGGAACACCAAAAGATTCGGATGCATAAAGCCGGTTCCAGCCTTGCCCACTTGAAATCCTATCGACTCAAGGAGCGCATCAATGCTCGATTGATCGGCCGTGCCCATGAGCCAACCGAGCGGCACGGATTCGCGCTGACGATACTCCGCCAGCATCGATGACGTGTCGGTGGGGTCGAAAGAGAACAATAATACGCGAAATTCCCTTGGATCGCCCTTGGAGTCGGCCAACGCTTTCTTTAATTGCGCGACGTTTTGGATGCAGGCTCCCGGACAGCGCGTGTAAATGGGGAGGAGAATAAGTGGATAGCCGCTGAAGTCGGATAACTTGCGCACGCGACCGGCTTCGTCCGTCCAAGTAATCGGGGCCGCGTAGCGTCCGCGCTGCGGGGCGACGTTTTCAAGCGCGCCCGCGCGGAGAAAAGACTTACTCAGCAACGCCAACGCTAGGACGGCAAACAGGCGCTTCGTCGACATCAGGAGGGTGGTCCAAGATTAAGTGGCACCGGGCTGTCGGGCGAATAGGGCGGCGCGCCGGGGAAATGACTGCGCAGAGTCTGGATCAGCGGCGGGGCGTAGGCGATAACGATCAGTAACAGGGCGCCCGCCAACCAGGGAGTGAAGCTTTGCACCGCCGGAATTTGTTCGTCGTGATAGGGCTCGGAGACAATTAACTCGAGCGCGCCCTGTTTGACCGGCTTCCCGAAAAGGGTGGCGAAAAATACGATAAAATAAATGAGCGCTGCGATTGTCATGATCGTTCCGCCGAGGCTGCCGAGAGTCTTCGCCGCGGTCCAATCCACATGATAGAGCGGCGATTGCGGGTTGGTGTAACTCAACCCCATGTTGGTGCGCCGCGGTTCGCCGCCCACTCCGCCAATAAACAGGCCGGTCGAGAAGATCATGATCCCGAGCGTCCAGATATATGGCACCCAGACGTTCCAACCTTTGCCTTTGATCTCTTTCCCGGTCAGTTTCGTGATCAGGAACAAGCTCATTCCGATATAGGAAAGAAAGACCGGGCCGGCGACCGTTTGATGGAAGTGCGCCGGCAGCCAGGAAGTGTTGTGAACGACGTTGTTCATATTATAAGAGGCGTTCACGATTCCGGTGACTCCGCCGAAGATGAAAATGAACAGTCCCGCGAAAAAATAGGAAAACAGCCAGCGGTCTCGATCGAGATAGGGAAGTTTCTTCCACCAACCGAACAGCCCGCTGCCTCCGCGCACGCGCGCGCCATGTTCCATCGACGCCGCCATCGTAAACGCCGTGGCAAAGCTTGGGATCGCGACCAGCATGGTGAAAAACGCATGCACGAATTTCCAGGTGCTGCTGATGCCCGGCTCGGTGAACTGATGATGTATGCCCACCGGCACCGAAAAAAGAAGCAGCCAGAGGAAAGTAAATCTGCCCGCGAAGTCGGAATAAAGTTTTCCGCCGGCGAGCTTCGGCAGCATCGTGTAATACATGACATAAGTCGGCAGGAGCCAGAAATAGACAAGCGGATGTCCGAAGAACCAGAAGAGCATCCGCGCCAGTGGGACATTCACCGTCGGAACCCAACCGATCGACCACGGGATAAGTAAGAAGATGGTTTCAATTGCGAGCGGGATGGTCGCAATCAACCAAACTATGAACGTCACGAAAATGCCGACGACGGCGAGCGGCACCTTGCAGCCAGGATTCTCGCGTTTCCAGGCGAGGTAAGGGGGAATCCAGTTAAAGAATGCAACCCAGGAACCGATCACGACCAGCGTCAGCCCGATGTAGAAGGCTGGGTGCGCGCGTAGCGGCGGATAAAACGTGTAGAGCACGGTGGCGTTTCGCGTGAGGATCACGGTTGCGGCCATTAGTGTGCCCCCGACCATCAAGGCGAAGGAGAGCCACGCCACCGTCATGTTCAACGGACGGGCCAGGTAAAAGCGGACCACGGCGTAACCAAACGCGACCGCAAAAAAAGTCGTGAAGACGAGTGCATTCACCACGCCGTGCAGAGTCAGGCCCTGGTAATATTCCAGACCGAGGAATTGCGAACTGTGAATCATGCCGGACCGATAAAGGACCTGCATCAGTCCGTGATAAATTCCGAGAGTCAGCAGAGCGACCGGAAAAATGATCTCGATCAGGATCATTCTCTTAAGACCTGGATCAATTTCGACCGCGCGTTCGTCCGAGAATTCCATCGCCTGGTTATTTCAGCGTCTTCAGATACTCGATTATTTCATCGACCTCTTTTTTGGTGAGCTCGGGCTTGGGCATAACCCCATCAAACCCGTTTACGATCTTCGCGTCCGGATCAACAATGGCCTCACGGAGATAAGCGTCATCAGCAGTGATCGTTGATCCATCGGCCATTTTTTCCTTTCGCCCATAAATTCCCTTAAGAGTTGGGCCGATACTTTCCTGGCCGTCAATCGAATGGCAAGTAAGACAATCCTTGGCGTCGAGCAGCTGGGACACCGGGTCGACCGGCTTCGGTGCAGTCGGCTCAGACGGCTGCGCCCGAAAAGCCGCCGGCGCCACCACGCGGAGATTGGCGGCCATGCGGTCGTGACCCGTGCCGCAAAATTCATGGCAGAGAAGCTGATAAACGCGCGGTTGATCGAATTTCACTCGCGCGTAGTTCACCGCCCCGGGCACGGCCATTAGATTCAGATCCGTCCCTAACAAAATCAGCCCGTGTGTGACATCCCGCGTGCTCAGGTAGATATCCACGGTCGAACCGGCCGGCACGGTCACATCCTCCGGCTCGAACTTCCACATGCGCGCAACGTAATGCAGCTCGTAATGCGTGGGCGAATGAGCGATCAGTTCGCCTTTCTGGAACGGTTTGATATCGGTTAGACACGTGGGCAGGCCCACGTGATAAAGATTCACCGCCAATGCCGCCAGGCCGAAGAGCGTCATCGCGAACACAACCGAAATGATTATGATTCGTCTTTCCAGTTGGCCGACGCTCGTCATCGTTTAACTCCGCACAATCATGATCCAGTAAAGGGTGAACCAAATCAGCGCGTAGAGGAGGAGCAGGAGAATAAAGAAGGCGATGGCCCCGCTCGGAAAGAACGGTTTCCCGCTTTTTGACTCGTTAGACTCCATCACTTGGCGGACTAGCCGCTCCGCCAAATTAATACGGCAGTGCGCTTACGGCGACAAAATTCCGACGAAACGGCGGGTTGGTGCTGCGTCTAATAGGGACTACGTTATCGCATTCGGATTTGCAGGCGCGCGCCAGACTTACACTTGTCCAAGTCCGTTTTTGAAAAAGCCGCGCTCTCCGAGCCACGGCAGGTGTCGGCGAATCCGCGTCCTGAGTCTCAATCCGAAAGGTTCGATCGCTTTGCTGCGAATGTGTGCGATCGCATCTTCTATTGAGTCCGTCGCATAAACCAAACTCACGTCTTCCCGGCTGATCATTCCGACCTCCGCCATTTTGTTGATGAAGTCGATCAGTTCTTTCCAATACGAGGTTCCCATAATGACAATCGGGAAATTTTTAATTTTGCCGGTCTGAATTAACGTGAGTGCTTCGAATAATTCGTCCAGCGTGCCGGCGCCGCCCGGCATCACGACAAAAGCGTAGGAATACTTAACGAGCAGCGCTTTGCGCACGAAAAAATGATGCAACGTGACGCAGAGATCGAGATAAGCGTTCGGCTGTTGTTCGACCGGGAGCTCAATGCTGCAGCCGACCGAACGGCCTCCGATTTCCTTTGCTCCACGATTTGCCGCTTCCATGAGTCCCGGTCCACCGCCGGTCATGACGGTGAACCCGAGCTGCGCAATGGCGGCGCCCATCTTTCGGGCGAGTCCATAATAGGGATTGTCGGCCTTAACTCGCGCGGAACCGAATATGGTTACGCAGGGTCCGACGAAATGCAGAACACGAAAACCACGCAAGAAATCGCGCATAACGCGCAGGAGCGTGATGAATTCGTCAAAACGCGAACGCGGTCCTTCGAGAAAAATCTCGTCAGCGCGCTCTGCCGGCGCGGTCAAGGTCGAGCTCGAAGAGGTGGAGGCTTCGAGGACTGGAGGCCCAGATTCAGAATCTTGCTTCAACTCTTGCGTGTGCCGATCGGCGTGAAACTGAAGACAAGGATTTGAGCATGGCGCGGCTTCCAGCGATGGAAATCGACACGGAAGCGTCCCACTTTTTCGCCGCGTACCTCGCGCTCCGAATTGATAAGGCTAAAGAGGTTTTGAGTCTCGGATTGGGCGAAGAACGGTGCATCGAGAAATTCAGTCACCCAATTTATCTCATGAGCATCGGTGAGGTAAAAGGTGACTTGAACGTCTTCGTCGGAGTTTTCAACGATGATGAGGCCGTAATTATAGACGTCCGCACTTTTCCATTCGCCCTCGAAAAAGATGGTGCAGCGTTTCTGGACCTCGGTGGTGCGCAGCTGGGCTGCCTTGAAATGCGAAACGACATTCGCGTAGGTGAGCGGCTGGACATTCGTCGTTTCTGACTTGGTTCTCGGTTTCGCAGGTTGGGCAGCAAGGGCGGCACCGGCCCACATGATAATGGCGAGGGCAATGGTGATCCGATGTTTCATATTTGTGTTTGGGTTGAAGTGATCACAGGACGTTCGTGACTCGGCACGACCAACACGGGGCAATGGGCATGCCGGACAACGTACTCGGCGGTACTGCCAAGCAGCATATGTTTGAGGCCGGTAGTTCCGTGCGTGGAAGTCACAATCAGGTCCGCGCCGCGATCTTTAGCGCGATCGCAGATCTCCTGTCCGGGGTGACCAACTTCGAGCATTGTTTCCACCTTCAGTCCTTTCCAATCTGTTTTCCGGGTCAAATCCCTCATCTGCTTCTGAGCCGTTTTTTCGGCCTGTCGCATAAGCAACGGGAAATCGTATCGCGCATATTCGTCGCTCGCGACGTAATACTCGAGACGGATTGAATGGAGCAGCAACAGCGTTGAGCCAAATTGCTGCGCTAAGGCCTTCGCGTAAGCCAAACCTCTGATCGAGCATTCGGAAAAGTCGATCGGCACAAGAATTTTGCGGAAAGCCAAAGCCGGGCGCGAGAATTTTCCAGCGCTGCTTCCTTTCTTCTTTTGATCACGTCCTCTCACGACGAGGACAGGGCAAGGCGAATACCGCACGACCCGTTCGGCCGTGCTTCCAAGTGCGAGGTGTTTCAAACCGGTATTCCCGCGGGTCGAGATGACGATCAGGTCGATGTCGCTCTCGCGGGCGAGGTCGCAAACTTCCTGGAAAGGCCGGCCTTTGAGCGCGTGAATGTTTTCCCGGCCCAACTCGATCTTGTACTTCTTTGCCACCTCCTTTAAATGGCGCCGCACGCTCCGGCCGACTTCCAGTTCGGGCACAATCAGCGGCATTGCAGCCATAGCTGCGAGCGGATAATCGGGAGCAAAAACGTGAGCGAGATGCAACTCGGCATCGAATTTTTTCAGCAACGGGAGCGCGAATTCAATCGCTTCCAGTGAAGAAGGCGAGAAATCAATTGGCACAAGTACATTGTGAATCTGCACGCGCGTTGAAATTCGCGAAATGCGCCTCTTGCCGGAAACTGTTCCCGCTTTCATATCGCAAAAATGGCGATTTTATGACTGCGCGGCTCTTCGTCCCTTGTTAAAGATCAGCTATTTCTTGCCAGCATCGATAAGTGCCGTGGAAGCTCAGCGGTCTAATCTTCGTTATGGGCGTGATAACGCTCGGCGGATTCGTTCAGCAATTCATGCGATAGGCGGCTTGCCGGTCACAAGGTTGATTGGAGTTCCGGCCGCAAAAGCGATGATGTTTTGCACCGTAACCTCGTCGATGCGGTGGACTGCTTCCGCACTGTTGAAAGCGATGTGCGGCGTGAAGATTACATTCGGTCGCGACAGTAGCGATTCATTTTCAGTCAACTGCTGGATCTCAGCCAAACGTTCGGGATGTTGGAGATGCATTTCTTCGGGTGAAGAAATCTGTTGCAGGTCCTTAACGATACGGTCCGTCACTAGCCGTGACGCCTCACTGCGAAACAAACGTTCATCTTCCAGCACGTCCAGGCCAGCGCCCATTACCACGCCGGATTCCATAGCATCCAGCAAAGCTTCTGTTTTGATAAGAGCGCCGCGGGCGGTGTTAATAATGACGACGCCCCGCCTGCATTTCGCGAAAGTTTCGTGATTAAATAAGTGGAGGGTCGCTGGCGTAAGCGGCGCGTGCAGCGAAATGATATGACTGCGCTGCAATAGTTCGTCGAAGGAAACGTATTCGAAGCCGAGCACTTCAGACAGCAGGACTGATTGGTTGAGATCGGTTGCGATGACCTGCATGCCGAAAGCCTTGGCAATTCGAATGACGTGCAAACCGATCCGGCCCGCGCCGACGATGCCGATAGTCTTATCTTTCAAATCGAACCCGCGGAGCGCTTCGAATGAAAATTGCCCGCCGCGTTTCATCGTCAGTGCCTGTCGAATGCGTCGCGAGATAGCCAGCAGCAATGCGAAGGTATGCTCCGCAACAGTGTTCTCGCCATAGGTCGGAACGAAACTGACGGCGATGCCGCGTTCGTTGCAGGCCTCTAAATCGATATGATCTACTCCGGTCGAGCGTGTCGCGATAAGGCGAAGCTGGGAATGCTTTTCGAGAAACTCCGTCGTGATTCGCAAGTTGATGAAAATCGAAAGGCATTCTGCTTCGGCCGGAATGTCTTCGAGTTCAGAGAAGAAACCGATTCTATGACTTTGAAGATGCTCCTCAAAGAATCGTTCGGACTCGCTCTCCGTTTCGGTAAAGCAGATGATCATTTAATTCGAGGATGTTTCAAAGATTCATCTCGGCGCGCCAATCGTTGTTCGAATCACGTCGCATGTTGAACCCAACGTCTTCGCTGACTTGTTTCATGAGCGTGTTTTCCCCGGCAATGTATCCAATAATTCGTCGCAGATGCTCTTTGCGTCCGATTTGGACAAGCAATTTCAAAAGCTCCGTGCCAAGACCTTTTTCCTGCCATGGATCGCCGACCAAGATTGCGAATTCTGCCTCGTCGATTCCGTGTTCCTTGATTAAACGCCCCACTCCTAAAAGCCGCGCATGTCCGTCCCGATCTTTCTGCTCGGCAACAAGCGCGATTTCGCGCTCGTAATCAATAAAACAAACGCGCCGGAGCCGCTCATGCATCGTTCTCTGCTTCAGACTAAGCACGCCGAAATACCGAAACTGAACACTACGCTCGGAAAGCGTCTTGTGGAATTCGATCATTAAAGGCTCGTCCTCCGGCCGGATCGGCCGAATTATTACCGGCACATTGTCGAGCTTCCATTTGCGGATGTACTCGGCCGGGTACGGTCTGATTGCGACGCGCGGCAGATCTTTTTCTTCGATTTGTGGATCGTGCAGTACCATTCGCGCGTCCAACGCGATGGTTCGCTCCGCGGAAACGAACAAAGGATTGATGTCGATCTCTTTAATCCGGCGCTGCTCGATCACGAGTTGACTAAATCGGACCAAAATATCCCCCAGGGTAGCGAGATCGATCGCCGCCCGACCACGAAATCCTTTCAGTGCGGTGAAGATGCGCGTCTGTTCCATAAACCGCTGCGCCAGCGTTCGATTGAGCGGCGGTAGCCCAAGCGCGCGATCATTGAATACTTCAACAAAATATCCACCGGCCCCGAAGAGCAGGACTGGCCCAAATTGCGCATCAATACTACTGCCGAGGATCAGCTCATAGCCATCGCTGGCAATCATCGGTTGCACCGTCACACCAAGAAACGCTTTTTGTAGCGGCGCTCTATGAGCGCCGTTGTAGCCGCGGTCGGTGAGCGCGGTGCCGGGGTCAACGCCCCCGGTTACAGCAGCTTTGATCTCGCGGTACGCACGCCGCACTGCGTTCGCTCCGTGCAAATTCAACTTCACGCCATCAACGTCGCTTTTATGCGTGATGGTTTCGGAATGAATTTTGAGCACGACTGCTCCGCCTATTTTCTTGGCAAGATCGACAGCTTCCTTTTCACTTTTCGCGATCCGCGTCTGCACCACGGGGATCCCGTAGGCCGCCAAAATTTCTTTTGCCTCCACTTCCGTCAGCAAGGTGCGGCCAGCGTTCCGAGCGCGGTGAATGATCTTCTCCGCGCTCGCTTTCTTGATGCCAACGCTCTCACTGAGCGCGGGCGTTTCGTAGAGCGCGTCGAGATTCCGAGAGTAACGCCACATCGCACAGAACGCGCGCGCGGCTGCATCGGGATATTCGAATGTCGGAATGTTCGCGCCATTTAGAATGGCCGCGCCCGGGGCAACGCCCGTCCCACCGATCCAGCTGGCCAGAAATGGTTTTGTTTTCAATTTACCAAACGAACGCAACTTTTCCGCGGTCGCGCTCGATTCGGTCACGGCTTGAGGAGTGAGAATGGCAAGCAGGCCATCGTTGTTTTGATCGCGCGCGACGATATCGACCGCTTTCTCGTAACGGTCGGCATCAGCGTCGCCTAAAATGTCGACTGGATTGCCGCGGCTCCAGTGCGGGGGCAACAGTTTGTCTAGCGCATCATAACTTTGTGACGACAGCTCGGCCAGCTTCCCGTCGCATTCGATCAGCGCATCCGTGGCGAGTACTCCGGGACCGCCACCATTCGTAACGATAGCGAGACGCGGACCCGCTGGTCGCGGCTGTTTGCCCAGGAGTTCGGCGATATCGAACAGCTCGGCGATTGTGTCCACGCGCAAAACACCGACACGCCGAAACGCCGCATCGAGCACTTGATCGCTGCCGGTGAGTGCGCCGGTGTGGGAGGCGGCGGCTTTCGCCGCAGCTTTAGTGCGGCCGACTTTGATGACAATGATCGGTTTGGTCAGCGCGACTTCGCGCGCCGCGGACAGGAACGAACGCGCGTCGCCTACCGATTCCATATAAAGCAAGATGCTGCGCGTGTGTGGATCGTCGCCGAGGTGGTAGATCAAGTCGCCCCAGTTCACATCCAGCATCGACCCGATGGAAATAAACGCGCTGAATCCCAATTGATTGGATAAGCTCCAGTCGAGAATGGCAGTGCACAATGCGCCGCTCTGGCTGATGAACCCGATGTTGCCGGGGAGAGCGAGCGGTTTGGCGAACGTTGCGTTTAAACCGCTGTGCGGCAGCATCACGCCGACGCAGTTCGGTCCGATGATCCGCATCCGTCCACGTTGCGCGAGAATTTGTTTTTCCAATTCCGCGCCAGCCGGTCCGCACTCCTTGAAGCCGGCCGAGATGATCACCGCGCCGTTGACATTGGCCGCGGCGCATTCGCCGACAATTTTTGGAACGGTCGCTGCTGGCGTGGCAATGACGGCGAGATCGACATCTACCGGCACATCACCGATTTTCGAAAACGCCTTCTGACCAAGGACAGTCGTTCGTTTGGAATTAACCAGAAACACGCGGTCGCCAAACGATTGCAGATTTTCCACTAACGCGCGTCCGACACTCCCGGGCGATTCGCTCGAGCCAATCACGGCAATTGCGCGTGGCGCCAGCATCGCGCTCAACTGCGGTCGCCGCTCCGCGAAAGTAGCCCGAGATTCTTCGCGAACCTTCGCCGGGTTGCTCATCGCTCCGTTAAAGGAGCCATCGCTAAATCGCGCTCGAGAAAATTTTGGATTTCCTCGGGATTTTCGATTAACGGAAGCAGCCTGTGATATCCCACGGGACGTTTATCTTTCTTCTGGTCGGAATTCTCGGCCATTATTCCTTTTCCAGAATTGCGAGCGTCGTTTTCAACACCGTGTCAGGGTTGAGCGAGATGCTGTCGATCTTTTGCTCGACCAGAAACTGTGCAAAGTCAGGGTAGTCGCTCGGCGCCTGACCACAAATTCCGATCTTGCGACCTTTCCTCCGGCACACCGCAATCACCTCCGCGATCATTTTCTTCACCGCGGGGTTTCGCTCATCAAAAATTTCAGCGACGATTTCAGAATCGCGATCCACCCCGAGAATCAATTGAGTGAGATCGTTCGAACCGATCGAGAATCCATCGAAAATCGTGGCGAATTCCTCCGCGAGAATCACGTTGCTCGGAATCTCGCACATAACATAAATCTCCAAGTCATCTTGGCCGCGCTTCAGTCCGTGTTTGGCCATCTCGGCGATTACCTTGCGGCCCTCATCGACCGTGCGACAGAACGGCACCATCAGCTTCACATTCTTCAGGCCCATTTCCTCACGTACCTTTTTCATCGCGCGGCATTCGAGCGCGAATCCGGCCTGATAGCGCGGATTGTAGTAACGTGACGCGCCGCGAAATCCGAGCATCGGATTTTCTTCCGTCGGCTCGTAGGCGCGGCCGCCAATCAAGTTAGCGTATTCGTTGGTTTTGAAGTCGCTCAATCGAACGATCACATCCTTGGGATAAAAAGCCGCCGCGATCATCGCCACGCCTTGCGCGAGTTTATCAACGAAGAACTGTGGCTTGTCAGCGTATCCGACTGTCAATTTGTCGATTTCGATTCGGACTTCTTGATCGTCAATCTTCGCGTAATCGACCAACGCCAGCGGATGAATCTTGATGTAACTGGTGATGATAAATTCCTCGCGCGCTAGACCAACTCCATCATTCGGAATGAACGAGAGACCAAGTGCCGCTTCCGGGTTGGCGACGTTCATCATGATCTTTGTGCGTGGCCGCGCCAGAGTCTTGAGATCGGTGCGCTCGACCTCAAAAGGCAACTCGCCTTCGTAAACAAAGCCGACATCGCCTTCGGCGCAGGACACGGTCACGATTTGTCCGGTCTTCAGTGTTTTGGTTGCGTCCTCCGTCCCGACAATCGCCGGGACGCCGAGTTCACGACTGACAATCGCCGCGTGGCACGTGCGGCCACCGCGGTTGGTAATAATGGCAGCCGCTTTTTTCATGATCGGCTCCCAGTCGGGGTCGGTTTTCTCCGCGACGAGAACTTCGCCGTCCCGAAACTCATCGAGATGCTGTGCAGTTTTGATTACACGCGCTTTCCCATGCGCGATCTTTGTTCCGACGCTGCGCCCTGTCATCAACACCCGTCCGCGAGACTTAAGACGATAAAGCTCGATTAAGTTTGCATCCTTGCGTGACTCGACGGTTTCCGGCCGCGCTTGAACGATAAATAGCTCACCGGTCTGCCCATCTTTAGCCCACTCAATATCCATTGGGGTAGGGCGGCCGCGCTTTGCGCTGTAATGCTCCTCGATAATGCAAGCCCACCGCGCGAGCTGAATAATTTCGTCATCCGAAATCGAAAACCGATGCCGATCTTCGATTGGAACAGGCACGTTCTTCACCGATTCTACGCCGGTGTCATAAACAAGTTTGAATTCTTTGCTGCCGAGAATTTTTTGCAGGATCGGCCGGAAGCCTGCTTTCAGCGTTGGCTTGAAAACGTAAATCTCGTCCGGATTGATCGAGCCTTTGACGATGTTTTCACCCAGGCCATAAGCGGCGTTGATCAAAACGACGTCGCGAAATCCGCTCTCAGTGTCGATCGTGAACATGACGCCAGAGCTGGCGAGATCAGAGTGGACCATTCGCTCCACCCCAATTGAGAGTCCAACTTTTTCGTGCGCGAACCCTTTGTCAGCGCGATATGAGATCGCGCGGTCAGTAAAGAGCGAAGCAAAACAGCGCAGACATGCGCGCAATAACGCGTCATGCCCTCGAATATTCAGAAATGTCTCCTGCGCTCCAGCAAAACTCGCTTCCGGCAAATCCTCCGCCGTGGCACTGCTTCTCACCGCCACACTCGCCGATTCACTGGATCTCTTACCCAGATCGTCGTATGCCGCGACAATTTCCAACTGCAGATCATCCGGCAGTGTCGCGGAAACAACTGCATCGCGAATTTTCGCGCCGCGCTTCTGAAGCTCCGCCAAATTTTTCGCATCAAGATCGACAAGCTGCTTGTTAATTTCCTTATCCAGTCCCGTTTCGCGCAGAAAATGCCAGTATCCTGCGGCCGTGATCGCAAAACCATCCGGCACTTTCACTCCTTTGGTCGATAGCTCGCGAAACATTTCGCCAAGCGATGCGTTCTTTCCGCCGACCTGCGGAATATCGTCGATTCCGATCTCGCTAAACTTCTTGATCCACAACCAAGCCCGCTCAACCTGCGAAGATTTCGCAGAGGATCTGGTCTTCGTGTCGATTCCGGTTTTCATGGCCGGATCGCAACCTTTAAGACGCCGTCTCGACGCGAACCGAAGAGATCGTAAGCCTCGACGATTTGGTCGAGCTTGAAGCTGTGCGTGAGCAATGGCGTCGGGTCGAAACGTTTTGATTGCACCATCGACATCAATCGCCGCATGCGTTCCTTGCCTCCGGGACAAAGCGTCGTCACGATTTTGTAATCTCCGATCCCGGCGGCGAATGCGTCGTATGGGACCTGAAGTTTGCCGGAGTAAACGCCAAGGCTGCTCAGCGTGCCACCGGGACGCAAGCAGCGCAGCCCATTTTCAAACGTCTCTTGGAGACCGAGCGCTTCTATCGCCACGTCTGCGCCGCCGCCGGTCAGTTTTTTAATTTCCGCGACGAGATCGACACCGTGTGGATCGAGGACGACGTCGGCACCCATCCGTTTCGACATTTTCGTTCGCACCGGGTCGCTTTCAACGCCGATGATGAATGAGGCGCCCATCAATTTTGCGCCCGCGGTCGCACAAAGCCCAATCGGACCTTGCGCAAAAACGACGACTGTGTCGCCAAGGCGAATGTTAGCAGACTCGGCCCCGCTGAATCCGGTCGAAGCAATATCGGCCAGCAACACGACCTGCTCGTCGGTCAATTCGTCCGGAATTTTTGCGAGATTCGCTTGCGCATTCGGCACGAGCAGATATTCCGCCTGCGCGCCGTTGATGGTGTTGCCAAAGCGCCAACCGCCGATCGCTTCCACGCCTTCGCCGTGTCCGCATTGCGACCATTGCGCGGACAAACACGCGCGACATTGCCCGCAGGGTGTAATTGCGCCGACCAACACGCGATCGCCAATCTTATATCCGGTGACACCTTCGCCCAGTTCTTCAATCACTCCGACCGGTTCGTGTCCGATGACGAGACCTGGCTTCACCGCATATTCGCCCCGCACAATGTGCAGATCGGTCCCGCAAATTGTCGTGAGCGTGATCCGAATCACCGCCTCATCGACGCCAGCGCTAGGACGCGGAACTTCTTCGATCTGGATCTTATTGGGCGAATGAAAAACGGTGGCTTTCATCTTTTGCATATTGATTTACCTGGTCATGCAGTTGCGAGTTGTCATAACGTTAATTCTTGCAGATGGGGCGGCAGTTCTCCGCGCCGATTGCGAATCACCGGCATTTCTTGCTGAACGATGCTCATGGCGTTTTCACCGATGACCGCAGAAGTTCAGAGACCGTGACGAGGTGAAATCCGCGACCTTGTAAGTTTGCGATGATTGTTGGCAGCGCGTCGGCTGTGCTGCGGACGCCGACGTGCATCAAAATAATCGCGCCATCCAGCTCTTCATCGCTCTTGAGTGTGACGCGGTTGATCAAAAACAACGGAGTCTTGATGGGTTCGACTCCATCCAGGCTGTCGAGCGTCCAATAAATTGAGCGATATCCGAGACTCGTCGCGATTCGCAGGACGCGCTCGTCTCGCTCACCATACGGCGCTCGCCACCGCGGCTTGGGATCCTGTCCGCAAGAATCGTTAAGAATTATTTCCGCGCGGCTGATCTCCTCCCGCACAATGTTATCGGGTTGTTGAGTTAAATTAAGGTGGTTCCAAGTGTGATTTCCGACCTCGTGCGCTCGCTTGGTAATCTCCGCCGCGCAATCTCGATGTTGCTGTGCAAATTTGCCCGTCACAAAAAAAGTGCTGTGGACGTGCGCATTCGCCAGCGCCACGATCAAATCGTCAAAACAATCAGCGTCTGCGCCGGCATCAAAGGTCAGAGCGATTTCTGATTTGCCGCGCGGGCCGCGCACGATTTCACCGAACGGGCCGGTGGTGGTGGCATTTTTCGAAATCGCCGGGTGACTGGACGTATCGAGCCTGGGATGACTGGCGCGCAGAAGAGAGCATCCCAAAAACAATATGAAAAACGCCACGAATGCTGTCGAAATGGCAAATGTCGATTTTAGGAATGGGACGGCACGATTGCGCGCGCCACCACCAGATCGACGATCATGCGTGGCCCTCTTTAGTTCGGTCGGGTTCACGGATATCGGTGAAACAATCTGAAGTCGTGCAGGTATTCGTGAACCCTTTGTGCGGTCCATTCCACGGCCACAACCAGCACAATGCCGAGTGCAACTACAAAGAAAAATTCGTGCACGGCAATTCCTAAACCGACGGTCAACCCAACTAGCAGCGCCACCGTTCGTGCTTCCATCATCGGAAGTTTTTGAATCGTTTTCATTATGCCTCCTTCTCCGATTCAAAATTAGGCTGACGGTATTTTTCTTGATAACCACCGCTTGGCTTTGACTACGCAAAAATTGTGCGGCTTTTCAGCCTTTGAATGCGGCAAACTTCCGTGTAGGCGAATAAGTCGTGCGCGCGATAATCATGGAATCATCCGGTCGGCCACTTCGAGTATGCGACATTCCAATTCCGAGTCCGGGTGTCGGAGAGCTGCTAGTGCAGGTGACTGCCTGCGCGGTTTGCCGCACCGATCTGCATGTTGTCGATGGCGAGCTACCAAACCCAAAGCTTCCCTTGGTCCCCGGTCATGAAATTGTGGGACGAATTGAAGAATTGGGTGAAGGCATCGGCAATTTTCAGATTGGTGAACGGGTCGGAATCCCCTGGCTCGGCTGGACCTGTGGCGAATGCAAATTCTGCCGATCGAGCCAGGAAAACTTGTGCGAGAGAGCGCGGTTCACCGGCTACACGATTGATGGCGGCTACGCTGAATTCACGGTGGCGGACGCGCGATTCTGTTTTCGAATTCCAGATGCGTATGATGATGTCGCAGCCGCGCCGTTGTTGTGCGCTGGTTTGATCGGTTATCGCTCCCTTCGTAAAACAGGTAACGCGCAGCGGATCGGGATTTACGGATTCGGTGCAGCTGCACATATCGTCACGCAAGTTGCGCGGCATCAAGGCCGCAAGGTATTTGCGTTCACGCGTCCCGGAGATGCCAACGCCCAGAGTTTTGCTTTACGGATGGGCGCGGAATGGGCCGGTGGTTCTGATACACCGCCTCCGGAAAGACTGGACGCGGCAATTATTTTCGCACCCGCGGGCGATCTTGTGCCGGCTGCGCTCCGCGCCTTGGAACGCGGCGGCGTAGTGGTCTGCGGGGGCATCCACATGAGTGATATTCCCTCTTTTCCGTACGCCGATCTCTGGCACGAACGCCATATTTGCTCAGTTGCGAATCTAACACGGCGCGATGCGGTAGAATTTCTGGAAATGGCGCCGCGTATTCCGGTGCAGACTGAGACTCATGTTTACCCACTAGCCCAGGCGAATGAAGCTCTCGAGGCATTACGTTCAGGCAAGCTGAGTGGCGCCGCGGTGCTGGATTGCCAATCTAGCTGATCGCAACGCGGCCGTAGCGAAGACAAGAAATCACTTCGATCGGTTAGAGAAAAACCTTGGCGGCATGATTCAATAAAGACAAGAGCTGGTCGGTTCGAGCATTGCGCTGCACAACGCGGGATTAGAGTAGCGCACGACGTTTCGCGAAGCAGATTAGGATGTGCACCAGGTCGCCAGTGAAAGGACCGATTGGAATGCGATCCGCGAGGAGTTCCCAATTCTCCGCGAGCATGCGCATGGCCATCCGCTTATATATTTTGATAACGCCGCGACGACGCAGAAGCCGCGCGCGGTGATCGATGCGCTTCGGCATTACTACGAGCACGACAACGCCAATGTGCATCGTGGTCTGCATGAACTGAGCGCGCGGGCGACGGAAGCTTACGAACGGTCCCGCCAGCGCGTGGCGCAGTATCTGGGTGCCGCGAGTGCCGACGAACTTGTTTTCACACGCGGGACGACGGAAAGCATCAATCTTGTCGCGTACGCCTGGGGCGGAAAATTTGTCCATGCCGGCGACGTGATCCTGCTTACCGAGATGGAACATCACAGCAACCTGGTGCCGTGGCAGTTGCTGGCGGCTCGCACCGGCGCGCGTTTGCGCTTCGTGCCAGTGAACGAAGATGGTACGCTCGCTCTCGAGCAACTGGATTCATTGCTGACGAGCGAAGTAAAATTGTTTGCGTTCACTCACGTTTCAAACTCTCTCGGAACGATCAATCCAGTCGCCGATCTTTGCCAAAGAGCGCGCGCGGTCGGTGCGAGAACGTTAGTAGACGCGGCGCAAAGCGTCGGACATCTGCCGGTCAATGTTCAGGAATTGGGCTGCGATTTTCTGGCCTTCTCGGGACATAAAATGTGTGGACCGACTGGCATCGGTGCGCTCTACGGGCGCGCCGAGATTCTCGATTCGATGCCGCCGTGGCACGGCGGCGGAGAGATGATCGTCAGCGTTACGCTGGAAAAAAGCACGTTCAAGAAACCTCCGTACCGATTTGAAGCCGGCACGCCGAACATTGCCGGTGCCATCGGACTCGCGGCAGCCATTGATTACATCGAGCGAATCGGACGCCCGGCCATTTTCGAGCACGATGCGCGACTTGCTGCCTATGCGATGGAACATCTCGCCGAGTTGCCCGGCATGCGGATACTCGGACCATCCGGAAGGCGCGGCGCGATCGTCGGCTTTGTCATGGATGCTGCGCATCCGCACGACCTGACGACGTTCGCCGACCAGCGCGGTTTAGCTCTGCGGGGCGGGCACCATTGCAACCAACCGTTGATGCGAAAATTCGGTTTGCCCGGAACGACGCGCGCCAGTTTTTACTTTTACAATACGACCGCGGAGATCGATCGCATGATCGACATTCTCCGCGACGCTGCGCGTTTCTTCTCATGAGCGTGGAACTCGAAGAGCTTTATCAGGAAGTCATTCTCGATCATGCGCGGCGACCGCGAAATTTTGGCGAACTCGCTAACGCGGCTGTGCTGGTGCATGGCGATAATCCAGCCTGCGGCGACGAGATTCATCTCGGCGTGCGATTCGGCCCGGACGGCTCGTTGCAAGACATCAAATTCAGCGGCCACGGTTGCGCGATCAGCCAGGCTTCGGCGTCGATGATGACGACGAAGTTGAAGGGGAAAACTCGCGCCGAGGCGACGGAACTGTTGCGTGCGTTTCAAGATCTGGTGACGGGCGAAACGACAAAACAATCTCAGAACCTGGGCGACCTTCTCCTGATGCAAGGCGTGCAGAAATTTCCGCAACGGGTCAAGTGCGCGATGCTGCCGTGGCGTGCGTTTGAGCAAGCGCTGCAGCAGACCGCCGGCGAATCGACGGTTTCGACGGAAACGGATTTCTCAAATTCGGGTTTTCGCACGGCATCTCCCTTAGGCTGACGGCAAAAAACGCCTCTCTTTTCACAATACCGGTGTGGTGCGTTTTCGCCGGACACCTTACTCGTAATTAAAGAGTTTTATAGCGAAGAGGGCAAACACCTATGTTAAACGACGTAATATCCAGGCTAACCACGTCGACTCGTGCTGACGACACCGTCATGTCGTTCGGCCCGCGCCGCGGCGTGTTCATCAACGCGGCCGATCGCGTGGCGGAGGATGGCGAACCGCTCGACGAAGCGGCCCTCGATCATTGCGAGACGTTTGATCTCATTTACCGCACGCTTTGCGCGGTGATGTTTAACTACGCGCCGCTTTCCGGCCATCCCGGCGGTTCGATTTCGTCCGGTCGTTTTGTCGCGCGGCTGCTGTTCGACGTGCTGGATTATGATCTCGCGCATCCCGGGCGACAGGATGCCGACATCATTTCGTACGCGGCCGGGCACAAAGCGCTCGGACTTTACGCGATGTGGGCGCTGCGCAACGAAGTGGCGCGGATCGCCGCTCCTGATCTTCTACCTGAGGACGAGAAATTTCAGCTTCGACTGGAAGATTTGCTCGGCTTCCGCCGCAACCCTGCGTCCACTACGCCGCTATTTAAACAGTTTCGCGCGAAAGCTCTCGATGGACATCCCACGCCCGCAACGCCTTTTGTGCGGCTTTCCACCGGCGCCTCAGGTGTCGGCATTCCCGCCTCGTGCGGTCTGGCCTGGGGCGCCGCCGATCTCTATGGAGAGGATGCACCGCGCGTACATATAATAGAAGGCGAAGGAGGAATGACACCGGGTCGGGTGGCCGAAGCTCTCGCCGCGGCCGGCACCGCTTCGCTCGACAACATCGTGCTGCATGTTGATTGGAATCAGGCTTCGATTGACTCGAATCGGGTTTGTCGCGACGGCGAAACGCCGGGCGATTATGTCCAGTGGACACCGGCTGAGCTTGCTTATCTCCACGATTGGAACGTGATCTTGGTGCCAAACGGTTTCGATTGGCAGCAGATCACAACAGCGCAACGCCTCGCCCTCGAACTCCACAACGGTCAACCTACCGCGATCATTTATCGCACGGTCAAAGGCTGGCAATACGGCATCGAAGGACGCGCTTCGCATGGCGCCGGACATACGCTTTGCTCCAGCGGATTTTTCGCGGCGGTCGCGCCGCTGTTGCCGAAGGACGCAGTGCACATGCCCTGCTGTGACGGTGCGACGCAGCGTTGCAACGGCGGAGCGGACGCGACGATTGTCGAGCAATGTTATTGGGAAACGCTGGGCCTCATGCGTCGTGCGCTCGAGGCGCGGCGGCCAACAGTTGATGCGTTGGCGGCGCAACTGCGCACGGCGCAAGCGCGGCTAAACAAACGCAATCGCAAACCGCGCCAAGACCGGCCGCTCATCGACCTCGCCTATGTCATCGCGGAAGGCGCCGATGGCACGACTCCGCCCGAACTCGCGCTCAAACCCGGAACAAAGGCGACACTACGCGACCAGCTGGGCCGCGTCTTGAACTACTACAATGTCGCGACCGACGGTGGGTTCGTTGTCGCGGCGGCCGATCTGCTTGGATCGACAAGTATCAATAAAACGAATGAAAAGTTTCCCTCCGGCTTCTACAACCGCCACACGAATCCCGGTGCGCGACAACTCGCGATCGGCGGAATTTGTGAAGACGCCATGATGTCGATGTTGTCCGGCATCGCGGCGTTTGGTGGCCATATCGGCGCTGGTTCATCATACGGCGCGTTCAGTGCGCCGCTCGGTCACATCTCCGCGCGACTGCACGCGATCGGTAATCAGGCGCGCGTCGCGCTGGAAGGCGGCGCGTTCCGCCCATTCTTTCTCGTTTGCGCACACGCGGGACTCAAAACGGGCGAAGACGGTCCAACACATGCCGACCCGCAGTCACTGCAACTGCTTCAGGACAATTTCCCACTCGGCACCATGATCACGCTAACGCCGTGGGACCCGCAAGAGGTGTGGTTCCTTGTCTCGGCCGCGCTCGCGAAACGACCAGCAGTCATTGCACCGTTTGTCACGCGTCCACCGGAAGTCGTGGTTGATCGTGTCGCACTCGGTTTGCCGCCAGCAGCTGCTGCCGCGCAAGGCGTTTACTGTTTGCGCGCGGCACGCGGCCGGGCGCAAGGTACGATTGTACTCCAGGGCGCCGGCGTTACGAATGCCTTCGTCACGCAAGCGCTGCCGCTCATTGAACGTGAGGGATTCGATCTCAATGTCTACGTAATCACATCTTGCGAGCTGTTCGATATGTTGCCGCCGGCCGAGCGCGCGCGAATTCTTCCCGAGGCGCATCAGCAGGAATCCATGGGCATCACTGACTTCACGCTGGCTACAATGAACCGATGGGTGCGTTCGGACTACGGTCGCGCCCATTCACTTCATCCTTTTCGGTGCCGGCATTTCCTTGGCAGCGGCTCCGGCGCCATGGTGATGAAGGAAGCAGGCCTCGATGGGGCCAGTCAGTTCGAAGCAATCCGTGCTTACGTTCGCGATCGTAAGGCGTCCCCTTCACAAATCACTCCGCATTAAAATCGACGCACGCGGATTGATCCCCTATACTCGAAAGCGTTCGCTCGAAGCAGCGATCGTTTAAAGATCGACAATCTACTCCGCCCGATCGATGCGAAAATTTCTACCTAGCCTTCTCGCACTCGCGTGCTGCCCATTGACGTTCGCGGCCGACGATCCGGCGCAGGAGAACCGCTTCATCACGAACGCGCGCCAATTGATTTTCGAAGGCCGGCGTAGCGGCGAAGGTTATTTCTCACCCGATGGCAACAAAGTCATCTTTCAAGGCGAGCGCGAGTCGGGAAATCCGTTTTATCAGATGTACGTGCTCGATTTGCGAACCGGTGATACGACGCGTCTTTCACCAGGCACGGGAAAAACGACATGCGGATTTTTTCAGCCAGGAACCGATCGCGTGATCTTTGCTTCGACACACGGCGACAGCGAGGCCGTGGCCAAAGAAAAAGCTGAGCTGGAATTTCGCGCGAGCGGGAAACAGCGTCGTTACGCCTGGGACTACGATGAGACTTTTGAAATCTACTCCGGCAAACAGGACGGCACCGATCTGGTGAACCTCACGCATTCTCCCGGTTACGATGCTGAGGGTTCGTTTTCACCGGATGGCAAGCAAATCGTTTTCTGCTCGTTGCGGTCGGCCTTCCCGTTCGAAAAACTTTCGCCCGAGCAGCGCAGCCAGTACGAAAAAGATCGCTCGTGGTTTGGCGACATTTATCTGATGAACGTCGACGGCTCAAACGTCCGCCGGCTCACCGACGCGCCGGGTTACGACGGCGGTCCGTTTTTCTCGCCCGACGGCCAGCGGATTGTCTGGCGGCATTTTGAAGAAAACGGAATGAACGCCGACATCTGGACGATGAAAACGGACGGATCGGACAAACGACGCATCACCGATTTCAAGTCGATGTCGTGGGCTCCATTTTATCATCCGAGCGGCAAATACATTATTTTTACGTCGAACAAATTCGGGTTTGAGAACTTCGAGTTGTTCATTGTGGATGCGAACGGCGAGCACGAGCCGGTGCGCGCTACCTTCACCGGCGGGTTCGATGGGCTGCCGGTGTTTTCGCCAGATGGAAAGAAACTGTGCTGGACGAGCGGTCGCACGAGCGATGGAAAGGCGCAGCTTTTTCTCGCGGATTGGAACGACGAAGCCGCGCAACAGGCGATCGCACAAGCGCCAGTGCGTGGTGGTGAAAAAGATCGAGCGGGCGCTGCGTTTTCGCCTCAGATCACAAGAACGGATTTGCAGCACGAAGTGGAATGGCTGGCGGATGAAAAACGTGATGGCCGAATGACGGGCAGCGCCGGTGCTCAGGCGACGGCGAACTGGCTGGCGGATTACTTTCGGAATGCCGGACTCAAATCTTTCGGAACCAACTTCGAATTGCCGTTCGAATTCAGTGCCGGCGAACGCGTGATTCCGGAAAAGACGCGCTGCGAGATTACGATCGATGGAGCATCAAATGTAAATGCTGCACTCGACCGCGATTTCCGGCCGCTTGCCTTCAGCGAAGATGGAACAGTCGAAGGCGACGTTGTGTTCGCGGGCTACGGCCTGGCGGTGCCAGATGGAAACGGCGCACGCTACAACTCATATGATGGTCTCGACGTTAAGAACAAAATCGTTCTTCTCCTTCGCTACGTGCCTGAGAATGTCGATCCAGCGCGCCGCGCGCATCTGAATCGCTACGCGGGACCTCGTTACAAAGCGATGCTTGCGCGCGAGCGCGGCGCGAAGGGTATCCTCGTTGTCACCGGCCCAAACTCGCCCAACGCCGGTGAGGTCATGGCGCTCACTCACGACGGCACCAGCGCGGGCAGCAGTATTCTCGCGGCGTCAATCAGCGGCAAACTAGCCGACGCGCTCCTGGCACCGAGCGGCAAGACCTTGAAGCAAATGCAAACCGCGCTCGATGATGAAAATCCGCACGCGGAACGCGGCTCTGTTTTGCCGAAAGTGAAAGTGAAACTCGCGTGCGGCGTTGAGCATTTAAAGAAGAGCGACCGCGACGTCGTCGCGTATTTGCCGCCGCAAGAAGGAGGCGGCGATGAATATGTCCTGGTCGGCGCGCATTACGACCACCTCGGGCATGGCGGCATTAGCTCGCTGCAACGCGCCGGCGAGGAAAACAAAATTCATCCGGGCGCAGATGACAATGCGTCTGGTGTGGCGTGGGTGATGGAACTCGCCGCTTCGCTCGCGCAGGAACGCGCCGAACATCCGGAAAAATTTCTGCGCGGCGTGATTTTCGCCTGCTGGTCGGGAGAGGAAATCGGGCTGATTGGATCAGCCGCTTTCTGCGAACATCCGCCGGTACCGCTGAGCAAAATCGTCGCCTACGTAAATGCCGACATGGTGGGTCGCATGCGCGACAACAAACTTACCGTGCAAGGCGTCGGCTCATCGCACGCCTGGCGTCGACTCATCGAAAAACGGAATGTCGCGGCTGGCTTCAATCTCGTGTTGCAAGACGACCCTTATCTACCAACCGACGTGACGAGCTTCTACACGAAGAACGTTCCGGTGTTAAACTTCTTTACCGGCGCGCATGAGGATTATCACCGGCCGACCGATACCGCTGATAAATTGAATTATGACGGTCTCGAGCGCGTCACGAAGTTCGTGCAACAGATCATTGTCGATCTTGCGCAAGCGTCTGACCGCCCGGATCTCGCGAAAGTGGAAAGAAGCGGTCAAACCGGCGCCGGGCGTGAGACACTACGTGCATATCTCGGCACAATTCCGGATTACACGACTGAAGTGAAAGGGGTGAAGCTGAGCGGTGTCCGCGGCGCCAGTCCCGCGGAAAAGGCGGGCGTGAAAGGCGGCGACGTGATCGTTGAATTTACCGGCCAGAAGATCGCGAACATCTACGACTACACCTACGCACTCGACGCCGTGAAGATTGGGGAACCAGTTAAAATGATCGTTGAACGCGACGGCCAGCGCGTAACGCTAACGGTCACGCCCGAGGCGCGGAGATGAAAGAGGCGTGGCGATAATTGCCGGATGGTGAGAGGTCCAATAGCGCTTTTCCAAACCTGGCTGCAAGAAGCCGTTCATTGCGGTGAAAGAACCCTCCGAAGCAGGCCTCGACAGCACCGGCCAGTTCGAAGCCATCCGCGCCTACCTGCGCGATCGCTAAATCGAGGCGCGAGCTTCATCCCCGACGATCTGCACAAGAGATGGCCAGCTTTGAGCAAAAGTGGTAAATTGAAAAGTTTCGGGGCATCTATGCGGGCTCCAGAATATTCATGTCTTCAATACGAACCGAACGGGCGCCAGGCCCGAGCTCAGTCACGAATGAAAGCGCCGACCTTCGGAAGAGCGGTGTCGCCCCGGCCCCTTTGACCAACCGCCAGCGTTTCCTGAACGCCTGCCTTGGCCGCGCGGTGGATCATCCGCCGGTCTGGTTAATGCGCCAAGCCGGACGCGTCCTGCCGGAATACCGCGCGCTGAAGGAAAAATTCTCCTTCCTCGAACTTGTGAAAACGCCGGACCTGGCCGCCGAAGTCACGTTACAGCCTATTCGGCGTTTCGATTTCGATGCGGCCATTTTGTTTAGCGATATTCTCGTCGTGCCCGAGGCATTAGGTCAGAGCTACCAGTTTCGCGACGGCGGTGGCATCCAAATGGAATTCAATCTGGGCGGAGCCGCGGACGTCGATCGACTCGCGACCGATGCTGTGCCCGAACGGTTGCATTATGTGGCCGAAGCTCTGTCGCTGATCAAAAACGCTTTGGGAGACCGAACGGCGCTCCTCGGTTTCGCGGGTTCACCTTGGACCCTGGCTAATTTCATGTTGGAGGGCGGCAGCGCGCAGCAACACACGAAAGGCTACGAGCTGTTTCAGACCGATCGGCCTTTGTTCGACTCGCTTTGCGAAAAACTCACCCAGGCAGTGATCATTTACCTCAATATGCAAATCGATGCCGGCGTCGACGCGGTGCAAATCTTCGACAGCCACGGCGAGTTCGCGCCCGCCAGGGATTTTGATGCGCTCTCCGGTTCCTGGATCAGGCGCATCATCGCCGGTCTCGGAGGCCGCGTGCCTGTCATCGTCTTTTCCAAAGGCGCGAATTCCAGTTGGACCGAATTGGTTGCAACCGGTGCGGACGTGCTAGGCTTCGATTGGAACGTCCGCCTGGCGGAATGGCGCCAGCGGCTGCCGGCCCGGGTCGGGATTCAAGGCAACCTGAATCCATCTTTGCTGGTCGATTCCACACCGGAAGCAATTGCCCTCGAAACGACGCATTTACTCACCCAGATGCGCGGACGCGACGGTTACATCTTCAATCTCGGACACGGCGTTCCGCCGGCGGCAAAATTGGAATGCATCGAAAGACTCGTTGCCACGGTCCGGAGCTTCGTATGAAAACGCTGCACGTCGATCTCGAGCTCGTCAAAAAATACAACGTGCCCGGCCCGCGCTACACGTCGTATCCGCCGGCCACGCACTTTACCGAGCAATGCTCGGAAAAAGAGTTACTGCCGAAAATCCGCGCCAACAATGAGACGGAACGGGATCTTTCGCTCTATTTTCACCTGCCCTTCTGTCAATCGCTGTGCTGGTTTTGCGGCTGCACGACCGTCATCACAACCCGGCAAGGTCAGAGTGCGACGTATCTTGAATACCTGAGAAAAGAGCTGGCGCTGCTGAAACCGCTGCTCAATCCCAAACGCCAGGTCGTGCAGCTTCATTTCGGGGGCGGCACGCCCACCTTTCTGACTCCGGATGAAATTCGCGCTCTCGGGAAAATGATTCACTCGCAATTCGTCGTTGCGCGAGACGCCGAATGTGGAGTCGAAATCGATCCGCGGCGTTTGACGCGCGACCATTTGACCGCGCTGCGTGAGATCGGCTTTAACCGCGCCTCCATCGGCGTGCAGGACAACTCCCCTGACGTGCAGAAAGCCGTTCATCGCATCCAGCCGTATGAGCTCACCAAAGAAGTCGTGGACTGGATTCGCGCCGCCGGGTTCTCTTCGCTCAACATCGATCTAATTTACGGTCTGCCCCATCAGACGCCCGCTTCCTTCGAGAAAACTTTGGACGAAATACTGGATCTCAAGCCGGATCGCTTCGCCGTTTTTAATTACGCTCATGTGCCCTGGATCAAACCGGCGCAAAAAATCCTGGAAGGCGGAGCGCTTCCTTCGCCGGAGATCAAACTCGAATTGCTCAAGCTGACGATCGAAAAGCTGACCTCGGAGGGGTACCTCTACATCGGCATGGACCATTTCGCCCGGGCCGATGACGAGCTCGCCGTGGCCCAGCAGCAGAAAAGTTTGCAGCGCAATTTCCAGGGTTACAGCACGCGCGGAGGAGCCGACATTTATGCACTCGGCATGTCTTCCATCTCACAGGCAGATGGGTTCTACTGGCAGAACATCAAGGAACTGCCGCGCTATTACGCGGCCCTGGATGAAGGAAAACTTCCGTTGGCCAAGGGCTACATCCTGACGACGGATGATCAAATCCGGCAACAAACAATCATGCGGCTGATGTGTGATCTGGAACTGGATTATGCGGTCATGTCCAAGCTGCTCGAACTGGATTTCGCTCATTACTTCGCCTCCGAATTGGATTCTCTCGACTCCATGGAAGCGGATGGACTGGTCTTGAAGACTCCTGCGGCGTTAATCGTGACTGACCTGGGTCGATTGTTCATTCGAAACATCGCCATGTGTTTTGACTTTTACGCATCGAGCCGGAAGGAAACCCGCTTTTCTAAGACAATATGAAATCCGTTGCCATCATCGGCGGCGGAATCACCGGGCTCACCGCGGCCTTCCGGCTTGAACAGAAAAACATTCCGGTAACGCTCTACGAGGCGAGCGAGCGAGTTGGCGGCGTCATTCAATCGCTTTGCCACGACGGCTACCTGGCGGAGTTCGGCCCGAACACACTGCTGGAGACGTCGCCCAAGGTGTCGGCGTTGATTGACGATTTAGGCCTAAACAACCGCCGGCTTTACTCCGACCCGATGGCGAAGAACCGTTACGTGGTTCGCGGCCGGCGTCTGATCAACATGCCCGAGTCACCTCTCGGTTTTATTGCTACTCCGCTTTTCTCGCCCGCGGCCAAACTCCGTTTGCTGCTCGAGCCCTTCGTTCGGCGAGGTGAAAAGTCGCGCGAAGAAAGTGTGGCCGAATTCGTGCGGCGGCGATTGGGACCCGAATTTCTCGATCACGCGGTCGATGCGCTCGTGGGCGGCATTTACGCGGGTGATCCGGAGAAACTGTCGGTTCCGCAAGCCTTTCCCAAGTTGTACGCGCTCGAGCGGGATTACGGCTCGCTCATCAGGGGCCAGATCTTCGGCGCGCGGCAGCGGAAAGAGAGCGGCGAAGTCTCCAAGGCGCACGCGAAAAAGTTTTCGTTTGATGAAGGTTTGCAGGTATTGCCAGAAGCGCTTTGCGCTGAATTGAAGGACAATGTCCAATTACGTTCCCCAGTGCGCGCGCTCACTCAGAGCGATAAGGGCTGGAACGTGAGATGGCGGTCGAACGGAAGTGAAGTGCAGAGGGAGCATTCCGCAGTTGTCTATGCGGGCACGGCTTTCGGACTCTCGAAAATGGAGATCCAGGCGCACAGACTCGTGAACGTTGCTCCCTTCGCCAATATATATTATCCACCCGTGGCCAGCGTGGTTCTTGGTTTTCGACGCCAAGACGTCGCGCATCCGCTCGACGGTTTTGGCATGTTGATCCCCCGACTGGAGGGATTCCGAATTCTCGGTTCGATTTTTTCCTCTTCTTTATTTCCCAATCGCGCGCCCGCGGGACATGTCACGCTGACCAGCTACATTGGCGGCGCGCGCTCGCCCGAACTGGCGCGGAAGAGTCCGGAGGAATTGCTCGACATGACACTGGAAGATTTGCGCGTCCTCCTGGGCATCAGCGGGGAGCCGACCTTCAAACATCACGTTTTGTATCCGCAAGCGATTCCGCAGTACAATCTCGGCTACGAACGGTTCAGGAATCTGATGGCCGAGATGGAGACCGCGGCCCCCGGGTTGTTCGTTGCCGGCCATTATCGCGACGGTATCTCGGTGTCGGATTGCATCGTCTCCGGTGAAAAGGTGGCAGGGCGGATTGTAAACTATCTCGCCGAAGCGCCGATGGAGCGCGACTCATCTCCGGCGGAAAATCCCGCCTGGGTGACAGCATGAGTCAGAGCGCCGTTTTGCTCGTTAATCTCGGCTCGCCGAACTCACCGGCCACGGGTGATGTCCGGACATATTTGCGCGAATTTCTCATGGACGGCCGCGTGCTCGACGCGCCTTACCCGGTCCGTTTCGGTGTTGTCCATTTTATGATCCTGCCGTTCCGTCCGAAAAAATCCGCCGAGGCCTATGAGAAAATCTGGACCGCGGAAGGTTCACCCCTGGTTGTGACGAGCGGCAAAGTGCAAGCCAGGTTACAGGAGCGTCTGGACATGCCAGTCGAACTGGCGATGCGTTATCAAAACCCGTCGATCGGCCATGCGCTCGAAAAACTCCATGCCGCGGGCGTGAAGAAGTTGCTCTTGATTCCGATGTTCCCGCACTACGCCATGTCGAGCTTCGAAACCGCCGTGGAGCGCGTCACGTCGCTGTTGAAGAAAATCGCGCCGGAAATATCACTGAGCGTGATGGCGCCGTATTACCAGCACCCCAATTACATCAATGCTTTGGTGGCGAGCACGACCGATTATCTGAAACAGCCATACGATCATTTGCTCTTCAGTTTTCATGGGATTCCGGAGAGACATTTGCGCAAATCCGACCCAACCAGCTGCCATTGCCTGGCCGCACAAGAATGTTGCGCCGGGACCAGTCCGGTCCACGACACATGTTATCGGGCACAATGCCTGAAGACGGTGCGGGCTTTTGTCCAATTAGCCGGATTGCCGAACGATAAGTTTTCCATCGCTTTTCAATCGCGACTTGGGCGCGACCCGTGGCTTAAGCCTTACACCGATCACGTCCTCGAAAATTTGGCCAGAACCGGAACAAAGAAGCTGTTGGTAATATGTCCCGCTTTTGTCGCGGACTGCCTTGAAACGCTGGAGGAGATTGGCATCCGTGGCCGGCAAAGTTTCCGCGACGCGGGCGGCGAGGAATTGACTCTCATTCCTTGTCTAAATGAGCATCCACTCTGGATCGTGGCCCTGGAAAAAATGGTAAGAGAGTGGTGGGCGCCCGGCCGTGCTGCGACACCATCTGCCGCGTCTGAGATTAGCGGTTTCGCGAGCAGCCGCCAAAGCCGGCCACAGAAAACGAACGCCAGCATGGAGAACGCTTAATGAGTTTTACTAAAACGATTTTACTCGGCGCTATCGCCGGATTCACCATCTACCTCGGTCTGCCGATTGGCCGCATCGAGAAGATCTCGGACCGGGTTCGCACGTTCTTAACGATGACCTCGGTCGGTATTCTCATCTTTCTTTTGTTCGACATTTTTTCACATATCAAGGAACCGATTGAAGGAACGCTCAAGCAGACGCTCGAGGGGAAGGCGGGCGCAAGCGAGTTTGTTTTACTCCTCATCATCCTTGTCATCGGATTCGGGGTTGGTCTGCTTGGGCTGCTCGCTTTTGAACTGCGCTTCACGCGCGCGAGCAGGGAATCCGGGCAATCGCTCTCGCCCGCGCGGCTGGCCGTGATGATCGCGACCGGACTTGGTCTGCATAATTTTTCGGAGGGGCTGGCCATCGGCCAGTCCGCCGTGCAAGGACAGATTGCCCTGGCCTCGCTCTTGATCATCGGTTTCGGATTGCACAATGCCACCGAAGGTTTCGGCATCGTCGGTCCCTTAGCCGGCACTCGCCCGTCGTGGGGTTTCCTGGGTTTGATGGGTCTGGTTGGTGGCGGTCCGACGTTCCTGGGAACCATCCTCGGTTACAGTTTTGTGTCGCAGCGAATCTCAATCCTGTTCCTGGCGCTGGCCGCTGGCGCCATTCTCTTTGTCATCGGCGAACTTTATCATGTCGCGCGCCGCGCCGGCCTGAAACAGGCAGCAACATGGGGTTTGTTGGTTGGATTCTTCTTGGCCTATGGCACTGAGTTGGTGCTGGAGATGTCCGGCGCGTAGGAACTATTGCGTTTTACCTAGTGCTCCGACCAACTGCTGATGATAAGCGCCTTTCCCTGTCCCCAACCAAAGCGCCGCCTCCGTCAACCGCCGATCCTCAACAGAGGCCGCCACCACGGAATCCCGGCGAGCATGAGCAAGAGCGAAAGCGAATAACAAATTGCCGCCGCCCGATACTTCGCCAAATCCGTCTTTCCTTTCCTCGACAGCGCTCCCCCCACATGGGCGAGGATGACAGCGACGAACATGTAGAAGGTATGCTCCACCGCGAAGAAGCGCATCTCGTGATCTTTCATCGCTGCCGCCATATTCTGGAACGCCATTTTCGTGATTGGGCTCGCCCCAAAATACAAAATCAGTCCGACCAAGAATTCGAGATCCATGGCCGCGACAAAGATAATGCCGAACCGGAGAAGAGCTGCGCTTACAGGTTTCCTGCCACTCCAACCCGAAGCTGCGACAACAATCGCAGCAACGGCAGCAGCGAGAACAACCCAGCGCAGGATTCCGTGCAGTCCGAGCAGATGAGGATAAAGGTTTTGCAACATTCGAGAACTATCTCCAGTCGGGGTTTTGAAGTCCAGCACCTGCTTTGCGCGCGGGGCTCGCGTTAGCTCTAATCAGTAGCGATACTCGCTCTATGGCGACCGAACCGATCGCACTTTTCCAAAAGTGGCTGCAGGAGGCCGTTGATTCCGGGATCGAAGAACCCACCGCGATGACGGTCGCCACGGTCGATGCCGACGGCCATCCGGATGCGCGAATGCTTTTGCTGAAAAGCGCCGACGAGCGCGGGTTTGTTTTTTACACGAACATGGACAGCCCGAAAGGGCAGGCCCTGCGGCGCGATCCGCGCGTCGCTCTCTGCTTTTATTGGATGCCGCTGGACCGGCAGGTGCGCATACGAGGCCGCGCCGAGGTTGTGAGCGACGAGGAGGCCGACGCGTACTTTGCGACGCGCGCGCGTCTCAGCCAGATCAGCGCATGGGCTTCTAAACAATCGCGCCCGATGCAGGGTTATTTTGAGCTGGAGGCGGAAGTGGCCAAAGCCGCGCTGCGCTTCGGAGTTGGCAAAGTGCCGCGGCCGCCGTTCTGGTCCGGCTTCCGCGTTGTCCTGGAGCGGATTGAATTTTGGACCCAAAAACCCTTCCGTCGTCACCATCGCATTCTGTACACTCTCACAAATGACGGTTGGCAGACGCAGTGGCTGTATCCGTAATTAGACGGAGCCTTTTTTCCAACCACGAATTTTTGCTACTTCGCGACCAATTCTTGCCAGCTGCACACTGACGTTATTGCGCGGGATTTTGATTTCGATGACGTGAACCTCGCGCGCATTCCGAGCGCGGGAAAGAGCGTCATCGAGCTCGCCTTTGGTAGACACTGTAGCGGTTTTGCCGCCGCCCACTAATTCGCAAATTTTGCCATAGTTCCATCGCGTGATGACGTTAAAGGAACCGTTGATAATTTTTCGCATTGTCCCATAGCCGTCGTTGTTCAGAATGAGAATGATAGGATTGAGGCCGAGGCGAACGATGGTGGAGATTTCAACGCCGGTCATTTGAAAAGCGCCATCACCCACCAACACGTAAGGGCGGAGCTTTTTCGCGGCCATGGCAACGCCAATGCTCGCGGGCACAGCAAAGCCCATCGACATGTAATACGCGGGAGCGATGAATTGCGCCTGCCTCGCGCTGCGAATCCCGACTGCGCCAAAGATAGCGTCGCCAACGTCGGCCACGACGCAACAGCGCTCGTCGAGATGCAGAGAAACGATGCGAACCACATCCGCGATCATGAGGCGATCGCGGCGTTCGCTTTTTCTCAGCGGTATGGGAACAGCGTGCGGGTTGGGATGTTTGAACGGTTTGGGAGGAATTTTTGCGCTCGCGAGCGCAAAGAGGAAATCGCGGAACAGAATCGACTCGTAACGGTGATATTGCACACTGACGCGCTCGGTCGTGGCGAGGACGGTTCGTCTTCGATCGAGCTTCGCGGTGTAGAAACCCATGCTCATGTCGGTAATGAAAGTCCCAAGCATAAGCACGAGGTCGGCGGATTCGACGTACTTGCGGACGTACTCGTCGCTGCTCATGGCGCCACCGTAGACGCCGATGTAGAGACGATGATTTTCCGGGATGGCACTTTTGCTTAAGAGGTCGGCCGCGATCGGAATGTTCATTCGCTCGGCCATCCGGACGACCAAGCCTGCGGTGCGATAACGAGCCAGTTCCACGCCCGCGAGAATGACCGGTTTCCGGGCGGCACGGATAAGCGCGAGAGTTTCATCGAGCGCGGCCTTGAACGTGTGCGGGTCCGACTCTTCAGCGACGCCGGTAGCGACGATCGTCGTCGGAATTTCGCGGTCGACCATATCGTGCGGCACCTCGATATAAACAGGGCGTTTGTGTCGCACGCAGGCCTCCACGCAACGGACAATCTCCGAAGCAGCGCTCTGCTCATCGAGCAGAACAGTGGTCGCCACTGTGACTTCATCGTAGACGCGCCGCTGTGTCTCGAAGGTCTTTACCTTGTGATGAAGGAGCGGATCTTTCTCACGATCTTTTCGGCCGGGCGCCCCACTGACGACAACGACGGGAGATTTCTCAGCGTAGGCGCCAGCGATGGCGTTGAGGACATTTAAACCTCCGACACAGTAGGTGACACAGACCAGACCGATTCCATTAATACGAGAATAAGCGTCGGCGGCGAATCCGGCGCCAGGCTCGTGTGTCATCGTCACACTTTGGATTTTCGATTTTTCGAGCCACGCAAAAGTGGGAAGAGCGAAATCGCCAGGCACGCCGAAACTATGCCGAACACCACACCGGTAAAGATATTCAAACAGAAATTGCCCCAACGGCATGGTTGGCGGAAAAGCGTCGAAAGATGCGTGAGTGCGCCGCGGTTGGCCGTGCCTGCTGATGTTTGTTTCAAAAGCTCGTGCCGCGCGCGGCCGTCGTTTAGTACGGTGTGCTCCTAGGTTATCAATGGATTGCTTGGCGCTGATAATTTGTTCACCCTCCATAACTCGCTCTACACAAGATTGTTCGCATGACTGCGTCTCTCTGCTCACCACTGGTTGGCAAACATGCGTCGCATTTTGCTGTCAGTCTGCCCGGCAATCTGGAAAATAATAGAGGTAGATTTCAATTAAGATGAAACCTGGTCGGCTAGAGCATCATTCTCTGCCTGCGGTAGCCAACTTCCCTGTCTGGTCGCGCAAAATTAGGCGAGCAATTGCCAAGAGACGGAGAGTTAATCGGCCCGGGCTGCGGCTGAATTAGTTATGGATATGTTGAATGCGACTCAGACCACGCAGCGCTTCGGCCGAGAACGCAATCGGGCGGAACCGGTGGAAATTTGGAGGGCGCGAAATTTCATCGATGAACATTTCGAGGAAGAGCTTTCGCTGCCAAGAGTTGCAAAGGCAGTCAGCATCAGTGGGAATCATCTGAGCGAGAAGTTCAAGCGGGTGACCGGGGTTAACTTTGTCGAATACGTTGCCCGCACACGATTCGAGAAAGCGCGTGGTCTTTTGCACGATTCGAATCTTCGCGTAAGCGAAATCGCGTTTGCGGTCGGTTTTCAATCGTTGTCGCAGTTCAATCGCGTATTCAAAAAACTTTCCGGCAAATCGCCAACCGAGTACCGCGCCGCGCGGGTAAAGCGCCGCGACACCGATCAATTCTTCAACCGGAGCCGAAATCGGCGACCGAACATTTCCCGTAAAAATGCGTAGCCGACCAACTTTGTTTTGGCAACACTGCGGGCAAGTGTTGACTTCTCAGCTAACTCGATGGGTTCATGGCAGACGTAAGAAATTGCCTTGGATTTGTGGAGGCGGAGCCGCTCTCGCCGTGATTCTGCTTTCCTGCAGCACGACAACTCACACCATCATTGCGCCGCCAGGTATTCCGGGCGCCGAGTTCGTCGGGTCGGAAGAATGTGCAACCTGTCATGAGGCGATCGTGCGTGATTTTCGCACTGCAACACACGCGCGCTTAAAGGCGCAGGGAGAAAACGCGAAAAACATTGGCTGCGAGTCGTGTCATGGACCGGGAAGTCTTCACGTCAAGAGTGGCGGCGAGCGCGGCACAATTATTAATCCACGAAAATCGCCGCAAACTTGTTTCCAATGCCATATGGAGGTGCGCGCGAAATTCGAATTGCCTCATCACCATCCGGTGCTCGAGGGCAAAGTCAGTTGCGCCGATTGCCATAACGTGCACAAAGGAGACGCGATCAAAGGGGGCGGAACGAACCTTCCACAGTCGCTCAAGGGTGGCGGCATGGGCTTGCTGAGCCAAAACGAAACTTGCTTTCAATGTCACACGGCGCAAAGAGGCCCCTTTGTGTTCGAACACGAAGCGCTGCGCGAAGGATGCGTGAGTTGCCATTCCCCGCATGGGTCGGTTAATCAGCGGATGTTAACGGAACGGAATCAGACCTTATGTCTAAAGTGCCATTTCCAACAGCAAACCGTAGCCGGCAGGATTTATATTGGGGATTCTGATCACACCACCCGGATGCCTCAGGGAACATGTTGGTCGGCGGGGTGTCACGAAGCCGTTCATGGTTCTCAAGTGAATGATCATCTCAGGTTCTAGAGCGGTCCTTATGAACATTACTGCCTCTTTGCGAATCGATGAACGACGATTTACCGGAGCGTTTATCTTTTTGCTCTGCGCCACGCTTTTTGGGGCTTATTCGCTCCGTGCCGGAGAAACGTCCGATGCAAAATCGACAACGAGTGCTTCCACGGAAGATGAATCGGCAGAGGGGAAAAACTGGATCGAACTGGGGATTGGGGGCCTCATCATAAATGGCAACGCCGCGCAATTTAAACAAGAACACGGGATGTCGGGGGACGTCTTTGGCGGAATTCAGGATATGCATTATGAGCAAACCGTCGGCAAGAACGGGACCTTTTCGGTCGACGGTCATGCCATTTTCGACAACCACGATTATGACGTAAAGATGGAGTTATCCCAGCCAGGCTTAGGTTATATCCGCGGCGGTTACACCGAGTTTCGCAGTTGGTATGACGGCAACGGCGGATTTTTCCCGGTGAACGGCCAAATTTTCTCTCCGGCGCATCCGGAAATGTACATCGATCGCGGTGAGGCATGGGTGGAACTGGGACTGCGAATGCCAAACCTGCCCGAAATTACGTTGCACTACTCGCATCAGTTTCGTGATGGGGAGAAGGATTCATTAATCTGGGGCGACACCACGCTAACTGGCCTCGCCACCGCCCGAAAAATCGCGCCCGCTTTCCGCGATATTAATGAAACGCGTGACCTTTTCGCGGCGGATATTATTCAGACCTTTGGAAACACTGATGTGGGCGTGGGCATGCGCTACGAACACAGCGATACCGACGACCGGCTGCAGCTTGAACGCGCTGCGGGTCAGCTTCCGCCCATCGTGGCAGCGCCCGGCGCGCAACGCTTTATTACTCAGGACGACAAGAACAATCTGGATTCGTTCAGCGGACACGTGAGCACCGAAACACGATTCAGTGATTCGCTCTGGCTCACGTCAGCGTATTCATACACCACGTTGGGAAGCGATATTGCCGGCACACGAATCATTGGGACGGATTACGATTCGCTCTTCGGCGCTCCCATTCTCACCCTCCAGAATCGCGATGAGGGCTTTCTCAACCTCGCCGGTACATCGCAAGTGGATGAGCATGTCTTCAATCTCAGCCTCATGTGGTTGCCGGTAAAGCAACTGACTCTTCTTTCGGCTTTCCGTTACACGCACCAAGACAAGGACAGCTGGTCAACTTTCCTCGACACGAATACGGCGGCGAACGTTGCACCATTTAATGCCGGCAATCCCAAAGGTGGCTATCATCTCATTGCTCCGGTCATGAACGCTGCCGACTCGGCTGACACATTTAATAATTTCGCAGAAACATTGGAGTTGCGTTACGACGGCATTACCAACTGGGTCTTCTATGTGCGGGGCGACTGGGAAGAAGAATTCGGCACCGTCCACGAACACGAGGTTATTGGCCTTACAGATCAAGGCGCGTTGAACAAGGACACCGGCCTGCTTTCGCAAAAATACACTGCCGGCGCCAATTGGTATCCGATGATGACGCTCAACTTGTCGGGGCAGTACTATCATAAAATCACGGATTACGATAACCACTTCAACTCCGAACTGGCCACGCCACCGACGCTAGGTTCGGCAAGGAACGAACGATTGCTCAACCAGGAATTAGATACCGATGACCTGAATTTCCGCGTGACCTGGCGTCCGAAAATCCCAGCAAAACTTGGCACGCTTGCTTTGGTTACGCGTTACGATTTTGTGCGCGGTACGATCGACGGCCAGTGGGCAATCTCTCCCACCGCGGTAGGCGCGCCTCCCACCAATACAATTCTCGCGTCTCAGCAGACTGCCGTGCTCACCAACCATGTGATCACCGAGAGCATTACCTGGAACCCATGCGCGCGGCTTTATCTGCAAGGAGATATCTCCTATGTCCTAAACACAACGGACACGCCGGCCGATTATAATCTCATTCCAAATACCAGCGTCACGATTCTTGATTTCAAAAATGATTACTGGACCGCGAGTGCCGCGGCTGGTTATGCGTTGAATGAAAAAACCGATCTCCGCGCCGAGTATACGTACTATCGTGCCGACGACTATCAGAACAACGCGCTCGTCGCCCTGCCTTACGGCGCGGGAGCAACGGAGCATACTGTTTCGGCAAGCATCAGCCGCCAAATCGCGAAGAACATTCGTTTGAAGGTGCAGTACAGTTACTTTAACTATACCGATCAAACGTCTGGCGGGTTCAACAACTACGAAGCGCATTCGATCTATTCCAGTCTGCAATTTCGTTTCTAGTTTTCTGGGGAGTTTGATGCGAGTGGTCGGATCAAGGGCAGCATCGGTATCGTTCGTCGCGATCGTTGTGCTAATGTCCGGTTGCGATAAAGCCGACGACCAGATCAAAGTTTACCGCATCGCCAAAGCACCGCTCGATTCAACGTCTCCTGCAGACGCAGACGCCGCCATGCCCACAAATGCGGCCTCTCCAGCATTCCCGGCCGGTGTCGCCCCAACCGGCGCAACGGGCGTGAAAACGCCACCGAATTGGGAACCGCAACCACCTTCCCAAATGCGACAAGCAAGTTTTCTAGTGAAGGGTGAAAACGGCTCGGCCGCAGATATTTCACTCGTCGTTCTCGGAACGGCTGCCGGTAACGTTCTCGAAAATGTCAATCGCTGGCTTTCACAGCTAGGCCAGCCCGCGGTTAATGCCGAAAAGCTTGCTGACACCGTCCAACATCTCTCAACTCCTCGTGGCGACGTTGTCGTTGTCGATCTTGCGGGAGTTCCCGAAAACGGTGACGCGACCAAGGATGGCCGCATCATCGCTGCGATGGCGCCCGAAGAAGGCAAAACAGCTTTTTTCAAAATGCGCGGAAATCCTGTCCTTGTCGGCGCGCAAAAAGAAGTTTTTTTGAAATGGGTCAGCTCTCTCAGAGGAGCACCGGACACTTCGAATGCGGTAGATTCTTCCGCGTCGCGTCCCGATTCGGGACACGCGCAGATCGAATTTGATGTGCCCGAGGGCTGGGCCTCGGCTCCGCCTTCAGCGATCCGCTACGCAAGTTTTACGGCGGTCGGTGGCAACGGCGAAAAGGCCGATATCTCGATTGTCACTTTTCCAGGAGATGGCGGTAGCGATGCCGACAATATCAATCGTTGGCGCCAGCAGATCGGCTTGCCGGCGGCGGATGCTGCTGCGCTCAATTCAATGGTTGTGCCAATCAAAAGCCGTGACACCGGCTTTTTCGCCGTCGACATGACCGGGGCAAATTCGCGAGTGCTCGCCGCCTGGGCGCGGCGCGATGGACGAACTTGGTTTTTTAAACTCACCGGCCCGAGCTCCGTCGTCGAAAAAGAAAAGCCGAAGTTCGTGAAATTTCTCCGATCCGTCCGATTCTAACAAAGATGCTGCGGAAATTTGTCGATCTTATTACGTCGTTAAAGCTGACGATCGTTTGTCTCGCCGCGGCAATGGCGCTCATCTTTGCCGGCACGATTGCCCAGGTCCATCTTGGCATTCACGAAGCCCAACAGCGCTACTTTCAAAGCTTACTTATTTGGTGGCCCCCCGACGGACGCGGCTTCAAGATTCCAATTTTTCCGGGAGGCCATCTCATCGGCGCGGTGTTGCTGATTAATCTGATCGCCGCGCACGCGAAACGTTTCCATTGGGCCTGGCGTAAGCTCGGCATTCATCTTACGCACGCGGGCCTCATCATCATGCTCGCCGGCGGTCTCTTTACCGATCTCTTCGCGGTCGAAAGTCACATGCGCCTGTCGCAAGGCGACACGAAAAATTATACCGAGGATCCGCGCTTGATGGAACTCGCGGTTATCGACACGACCGGTCCGGAGTTCGATCAGGTAACCGCAATTCCCGAAGCGTTGCTGCGGCGCAAGCGAACGATCAAGCTTGGCAGTTTGCCATTCCAAATTGTGGTGAGGAATTTTTTCCAGAATTCGCGGTTACGGATGCTCAGCGAAGCGACCAACGGAGCCCAACCAATCGCAAATCAAGGGCCGGGCGCGCAAATCGCGGTCGAATCCGTTCCGCGCGCGACCGGTGTGGATGATCGCGATGTAATCGCGGCCGCGATCGAGATTGTGCCGATCGATTTCGCGACGGGTGCGGCGGCACCATCGCTTGGCACCTGGTTGGTCTCGGATGCCCTCGGCGCGCCGCAGACATTTTCCTGCGCCGGTCGGACCTGGCAGCTCGTGATGCAGCCAGCGCGCTATTATAAGCCGTTCAGTGTGACATTGCAGAAGTTTGCCCATGATCGATACGCCGGCACCGAGATTCCAAAAAACTTTTCCAGCCGCATCACTTTGATCGATCCCGAGCGCGCGGTGAATCGCGATGTCCTGATCTACATGAATCATCCACTGCGTTATCGCGGCGAGACGTTTTATCAGGCTGGATTTCAGAAGGACGACCAAGCGTCGATCCTGCAAGTCGTGCATAACCCGAGCTTCATCGCACCTTATGTCGCGTGCGTGATCGTGGCCGCCGGACTGCTCGTTCAGTTCGGCTACCATCTCGTCGGCTTTTCACGGCGGAGAAGAACTGCACTCGCATGAAACGTTTCTTCCCTGCGCTTGTCTTCGTCGTCGCGCTACTCTGGGTGGCATCGAGTTGGCTTCCGCCAAAGACCGCGACCGACGATGTCGATTTTGCGAAGTTCGGAAAAATTCCGGTGCTCGTCGGCGGTCGCGTCAAACCGCTCGACACCGTTGCGCGCAATTCGCTCCTCATTATTCACGGCAAACAAACGGTCGGGCTGGCGAATGGAAAACAACTCACCGCGATGCGCTGGCTTACCGACACGCTCTTCAACGCGCCGGTCGCCGATCAACATCCGATCTTCGTGATTCAAAATGCCGAGGTGCTCGGCCTCTTCGGTTGGGAACAAAGCGACCGGAAGTATTTCAGTTTCGCCGAACTATCGCCGTTTCTGAAACAAATCGACGATCAGGGCGAACAATCGGACAAGCTCCAATCCGTCGAACGTTCGGCGTATCAGAACGCGATCCTAAATCTGCGCAACGCGCTCGTGCTTTACCAGCGACTGAAGAACAGTGCGCAGCCGGAAGACGCAGAAAATTTCGCAAGCGAAGTGGAAGCCTTCGAGAGCGCCTTGCCGGCTGCGGGAAACGCGGCGCAGCGGCGCGAGACCGGAGAGAGTTTCGACAAAGCCAAACTCGACGACACGGCCGGATCGATCCAGCGCTATCAAAAATTGGCCGACCTGGCTTACATCCTTGCCGTCCCGCCCCTCGCCTCCGCGGAACAAGGCGAGTGGCACTCAATTGGTGAAAGTCTCGTCCAATCAATTGCAAAAGAGAAAATCGATCCGGTCGCAAAAATGTATGCGCAGATCGGCGACGCTTATCGCGCGGACAATCGGCCGCTCTTTAATCAGCGTGTCGATCTTCTCGGCGGTTGGCTCGCCAAAGAGCAACCGATCGCGGCCAAACGCACGTCGTTCGAATTCCTGTTCAACTCCGTGGATCCATTTACCCACAGCATGGTTCTTTATGTGTTGGCATTCCTCTTAGCGTGTGGTTCGTGGCTGGGTTGGAGCCGGACGCTTAACCGTTCCGCCTTTTATCTGCTGCTGCTCGCGCTCGCCATTCACACATTCGGTCTCGTTTCTCGGATGTATCTGCAGGAACGTCCGCCCGTAACGAATCTTTACTCGTCCGCCATTTTTATTGGATGGGGCGCGGTCATCGTGTCGCTCATTCTCGAACGAATTTTCCGCGACGGTATTGGCGCGGCCTGCGCCGGCGCGATCGGGTTCATCACCTTGATCATCGCGCATCATCTCGCGGGAAGCGGCGACACGCTGGAAATGTTGCAAGCCGTCCTCGACACCAACATCTGGCTGGCCACGCATGTTGTCGCGATCACCACCGGATACTCCGCCATGTTTCTGGCGGGCATGCTGGCGATTATCTACATCGTTCGCGGCGTATTTACTCGCTCACTAAAACCGGCCACGGCCGATTCGTTGGCGCGTATGACGTACGGCGTGGTCTGTTTCGCCACGCTCTTCAGTTTTGTCGGAACAGTGCTGGGCGGCATTTGGGCTGACCAATCGTGGGGGCGCTTCTGGGGTTGGGACCCGAAAGAAAATGGCGCGGTGCTGATCGTCCTTTGGTGCGCAATTATCCTGCATGCGCGTTGGGGCGGGTTCATTCGCCAACGCGGCCTGATGATAATGGCCATTTTCGGCAACGTGATCACGAGTTTCTCGTGGTTCGGCGTGAACATGCTCGGCGTCGGCCTCCATTCCTACGGTTTCATGCAAAAAGCGTTTCCCTGGCTGATGGGATTCATTATCAGCCAGGTCGCCTTAATGGCTTTCGCCGCTATGCCACTCGAGCGCTGGCGAAGTTTTCGAACATCCGCCGGCGTGCTGCGTCGAAAAGATCAGCCGCGCGACTTGAAGTTCGTGCCCCCGGGACTACCAGTAGAGACAACACCAAAGTAATTCCAGAAAGGAATCCAGCCATGAAAGCAATCGTTTCCATCATCCTCAGTCTGTTTGTCGCCTCAGCCATGTCCGTGCGCGCGGCAGACGCGAAAGCAAATTGGGACGCCAACTGCGTGCAGTGTCACGGAAAGGACGGCCACGCCGACACAAAAATGGGAAAGACATTGAACGCAAAGGATCTAACCGATCCGAAGATTCAGGCTGCTTTCACTGATGCCAAAGCCACGCAATCGATCAAGGAAGGCGTGAAGGAAAACGGCAAGACGACAATGAAATCGTTCGGCAGTAAACTAAGCGACGACGAAATCAAAGCGCTCGTCGCCTATGTGCGCACGTTGAAGAAATAGACAGACGGGCGCCTAGTCCATTCTTAGCGCGCGAGTATGGCATTGCTGACGACACACGTGATTGTCGGTCTTGCGATGGGCCGGCGTTCCTGCCGGAGCTTACCTGTAATTGTATCAGCTTGTTGTAGTCCGCGGAGAGTTCACCTCACCGGCGGCAGCAGAAATTAGGATCGAGCGCGCTCGACATCTCCAGAGGCCAATATTACCAAGCTCTCTGCGCAATGATCGATGAGATTGGCGGGTCCGGAAAAACCGGTTGCGATTGATATCGACCGACTTCAACTTGGCAGTGAAGCGACCTGTAGCACTGTTAACCAAGGAAGAACTGACCCAATGAAAATCAAAACGAAAACAGCATTGTTAATCGCACCAATCATCTTCTGCGCGGGCGCCGCTTTAGCAGCGGACGCCGCCGCGAACTGGAGCCAGCACTGCGCCTCGTGTCACGGCAAAGATGGAAGTGGAAGTACGACAATGGGCAAAAAGTTGGGCGTAAAAGACTACCGGGATGCCAAAGTCCAGGCAGAGTTCACTGACGCCAAAGCCGCTCAGTTGATCAAGGACGGCGTGGCCGAGGGCGGCAAGGACAAGATGAAGCCTTTCAAAGACAAGCTTTCCGACGAAGAGATCAAGGCTCTGGTCGCGTACGTTCGATCATTAAAGAAATAACCTTGATCGCCGGCAGAAACGGACCCGCTCCGTACGGAAAACATTGACGCGATCTCGCGGCTCGCGGTTTTCAGCCTGCGCCTGAGCGGAAATTTTTTCTGATTCGGCTCAGTGCCGGCCCGGCAAAACCGAGTTGGCTTGCGTCCGCGAACATCTCTCTGTAATCAAGATGATGTCTAAACCTCGCGCGGACATTTAACTAATGAGTGATAACTTGGCGAAGCCACGCTCCTTTAAGCGCCTCTTTCGTAACTGGCTTAGCTGGGCTGGGATCGTGCTTGGCACCAGCGCGCTATTCGCCTTTCTCCTCCTTGTCGCGATCGATCAGTTCGCGGGTCACCGTAACCCATACGTCGGCATTCTCGCCTACGTCGTGGCGCCCGGGTTCTTCATTCTCGGCGTCGCTCTTATCGCAATCGGTGTGTTGCTTCAACGGCGTGCGGAACGCCGGGCTTTGCGCGTCGCGGCCCCGCTCGTACTTAAGATCGACTTATCGCGGCCCCGTGACCGGAAGATCCTGGCTATTTTTGCCGCTTGCAGTGTCGGCTTCCTGTTTCTAACTGCTCTGGGTAGTTACCAGACGTACCAGTACACCGAGTCCGTGCAATTCTGCGGCCGGACCTGTCATTTACCAATGGAGCCGGAGTTTGTCGCTTCGCAGCATGCGGCGCATGCCAAGGTGGAATGTGTCGCATGCCATGTCGGCCCTGGCGCGGCCGCTTATTTCAAGACCAAGATCAACGGCGTGAAACAGCTCTATCACACGGTGGCAAACGATTTTGAGCGCCCGATCTACGTCACAGCAGTCAACCCGCGCCCGGCGCAGGCAATTTGCGAGCAATGCCATTGGCCAAACAAATATGCCGGTAGCGTCGAGCGCACCTACCGCCATTTTCTTTCTGACGAGAAGAACACGCCCTTCACTGTGCGTCTTTTGCTCAACGTTGGGGGGGGCGACCCGTCGAATGGCCCCGAGGGCGGCATTCATTGGCACATGAATATCGCGAACAAGATTGAATACATCGCGACAGACGATCGGCTCCTCTCCATTCCGTGGGTGCGAATGACAAATGACAAAGGCGTCACCACCGAGTACCGAACCTCAGACTTCAAGGGGGATCCTTCCCAATACCGCATTCGCCGGATGGACTGCATGGATTGTCACAGCCGCCCCGCGCACAAAACGCATACGCCTAACGACGCGGTTGACCTCGCCATGGCCACCGGCAGGATCGATCCAGGCATTCCTTGGGCTAAGTCGAAAGTGGTGGCGGCGCTCGTTCAGCCATACACGACCAAGACTGAAGCTCTCCAAAAAATCGCTTCGTCTTTGCACGAAGCTTATCCGGACCCCGTGCAAGCGGATCGTCTTATCAATGAAACGCAAGCGATCTATCGCGCCAATTTTTTCCCGGAAGTGAAACTTGATTGGCGCACCCATCCGGATTTTGTCGGCCACAAAAACTGGGACGGCTGCTTCCGCTGCCACGACGGCAAACACACGGCGGCCGATGGCAAGATGTCGATCAAGGCAAGTGATTGCAGGTCATGTCATCTTATTCTCGCGCAGGGCAGCGGCCAACAGCTCGAGCAGGTGAATGCGAAAGGTCACGATTTCATGCATATCGATGCGGAGTATGCCGAGTTCTCTTGCACCGAGTGCCACACCGGCGGGATTCAGAAATGATGGGAACGATCGGTTCCGAAAAAATGCGCGGTTTTTTTGCTCGCCAAACAAGGTATTACTAGTGTGGTGTCAGCAGTAGTTTACGAAATTAGAAAACAATCTTTTAATGAGAGTCACGAATCGTCTCAATTTGTTGAAACCGGGACTGCTCACTGGTAGCGGCCTTGTGGTAATTGCTGCGGCTGTTTACACGGTGTTCTGCCCGTTTGTTTATGCGGATGGAGACAGCAAATCGGAGAAGGTGACGAAAGAAAAGACGGGGACAGTCGCGAGCGCCGAGCAACAAAAGCTCACGGGGCAACAGTTGTACGCGATCAATTGCAATCGGTGCCACTCTGAACGCTATCCCACCGAGTGGACACCGGCCCATTGGAGGACGGTTATGATGCACATGCGCGTGCGAGCCAACCTTCCCGCCGAGCAAGCGAAGGAGATATTGAAGTATCTCGAACAAGACGCCGGGAACTGAAAAGGCAATTTGTGAAAATCCGTGCTGAAATTCTTGGTATCCTAACAGCCGGATGCGTGATGGGAATCGCCCTGCCGTCGCGCGCGACGGCGGAAGTTAGCGATGACGACTTCAATAAATTGAAGACGGTGGTTGAGCAATTAAGTCAAAAAGTAGAAGCCTTGGAAAAGACGCATGAGGAAGATCAGCAAGAGATCCAGCGACTCCAAGCTCAGCCTGCCAAAGCCGAAAATGTCACCGCAAATGGAGATTACAAAGCCGAGGCGACTGCCCAGCCGCCGCCGCCCCCGACTACGCAGGCGCCCAGCGGTCCTCTTGCCACGCACGACTTCACGTTAGTGGGAGACGCCGAGGTTCAATACGGCAAGGTCCACGGACAACACGGCGCGTTCGCGCTGGCTGATTTTGCTCCGATTTTCCTGTATCGCGCGGCCGACAACGTTTTGTTCGAAGTTGGTGTTGATATCAGGTTGCAGAACAATGCGCCTAATGGCGGTGGCGCCACTACCACGTTTGATCTGAGTTTTGCGCAATTGGACTTTCTGTATAACGACTACGTGACGGTCGTGGCCGGGTTGATGGTGCTACCTTTGGGCACCTACTCTGAGCGCGCGGCGGGTTGGCTGAACAAGATACCCGACGACCCATTGGCACGTGATTTCCTGCCCGGTAACGGTGTGGGTGTGCAATTGCGTGGGGCCATCCCGGTGGGACAGTCCGGCGCGAGTTTCACCTACTCTGCTTATGGAGTGAACGGACCGGGTTCAGTGGACGGATCGGGCAACGCCGATCAGCTCGATCTCGGTGGCAACGTCGGCATCAAATCCGATGGCAATATGGCAAATCTGCACAGCAATCCCAGCGGCGGCGGCCGGCTTGCTTTTTTCGTTCCATTCAATCCTCATTATGATGTCGAGCTCGGGGTTTCGGGTCAGGGGGGCGAATGGGATAACGCGGGCAACCGGTTGTGGTCAGGTCTCGTGGTCGACGGGGCTGTGCACATCAGCCCCTTCTTCGAAGTGAAGGGTGAGTATATTAATACCTGGGTGGGGACCGATGATATGGGCACTATTCGGCCGCACGGTGGCTGGGTCCAGGCCGGCTATAAGCTCGCAGGCTTGAATCTGGACGTCGAAATCCCGCTCATTAAGATTAGCAACATCGAGTTGGTCAGCCGCTATGATACGGCGAACGACGGCATGCGGCATCATCTTGGGACGAACACCGACCGCGAAACAGTCGGCTTCGTCTATTACCTCACCAACACGCTCTGGTTTGAGGGCGACTACGAATGGCTGCAAAGCCATGGCCCAAACAAGCTGCCACCCCGCGATTACGTTTTTCAACTCTCTTACGGATTCTAGACAAAAATTAGCAAAGGAAATCGATTATGTTCATCAAGACGAAACTTCCCATTGTTCTCCTAGGCGTGGCTGCGCTTGCCCTCATCTGGGTAAGCTTGGTGCGCGGTGCCGATCAGCTTGACGCTGAGACCAAAGCACGAGTGGAACGCTTTGAAAAAGGCTCGGCGACGATCAACGTCTCCAAGTATCCGTCAGGGATCCAGGCCAACTACGAAGTGTTTACCCAGAAATGCTCGCAATGCCACAAGTTGAGTCGCCCGATCAACTCCGACTACGCGCTGCCCGACGAGTGGTCACGCTACATCAAACGGATGATGAACAAACCCGGTTCGGGCATCAGCAGCGGCGACGGCAAAAAGATTTACGATTTCCTTGTGTATGACTCCAGTGTCCGCAAGAAGGCGATGGTGGACGAGAAATTGGCCAAGGCCCCCTCCGAGAAGGCCGAGGCAGAAGCAAAGATCAAGGAAGTCCACAGCAAATACGATAAGTAGCCATTTCCTCCATCAAGCCGTAGTTTATGGGAAATGCCTTCGACGTATCCAGTTGAACTTCCGGACGTAAATTACTTCACCCGGCAGGTTCTCTGCCGCGAGGGCTGTCCGGTGCGCACGGACTCCGGCGGCTATGTCCAGGCGATTGCCGAGGGTCGTTATGAAGATGCCTACATCATCGCGCGGACGCCGAACCCTTTTGCCTCCATCTGCGGCCGCGTTTGCGCTGCGCCGTGCGAGGCCAAATGTCGGCGCGGAGCGCTCGACGCGTCGATTTCCATCCGCGCGTTAAAGCGATTCGTCTGTGAAAAATTCGGCGTTGAGTCAGACAACTTCGATCTGGGCCGCGTCTATCCCGAACTGCGCAACCCGCGCCGCGAGCGCATTGGCGGCGGTCGCAAAGTCGCGGTCATCGGCGCCGGGCCGGCCGGCATGTCGTGTGCGCATGAACTGGCGTTGATGGGTTTCACGCCGACGGTCTTCGAGGCGCAGAACCTGGCGGGCGGAATGTTGGTGCTCGGCGTGCCCGAATACCGGTTGCCGCGCGAAATCATCCAGGCGGAAATCGAAGCGATCAAATCGCTCGGTGTAGAGATTCGATTGAACACCCGGCTCGGTCGCGACTTCGCCTTCTCGGACCTCAAGCAACAGGGTTATGAAGCGGTGTTTCTCGGCATTGGTGCGCACAAAAGCCGCGAGCTGGCCATCGAAGGTGTGCAACTGGATGGCGTCTTGCGGGCGATTGATTTTCTTCTCAACGTCAACCTTGGCTACCGCGTGACGCTCGGACGCAAAGTCGTCGTCATCGGCGGCGGCAATGTCGCATTCGACGTGGCTCGTTCGGTCCTGCGCCAGACGGAAAAGTTTGCGGACATGAGCGAGGCGGAACTACGCGCGGCGTTGCACACCGCTGCTGCAACGCTGGAGGAACTGACGGTCCAGGAACCCGAAGCGCCTGATCAAGTTCGACTCGCCCTGGACGTGGCGCGCGAAGCCATCCGCAAGGGTGTGCCGGAAGTCCATATGTATTGCCTGGAGAATCTCGACGAAATCCCTGCGGCGCGCGAGGAGATCGAAGAGGCGGAGAAAGAAGGGATCCGGCTCCACACGCGGTTCGGCCCCAAACGCATTCTCGGCGGCGACGGCAAAGTTTCCGGCATCGAATTGATTAAGTGCAGCCGGGTATTCGACGAGAACCGGCGGTTCAACCCGCAATTCATCGAAGGGAGCGAGGAGACGGTGGATTGCGACACGGTCGTGCTCGCCGTCGGGCAGGCGGCAGATCTGTCCTGGATTCGCCCCGAGGACAACCTGAAGATGACGCCGCGCGGCACGCTGCAAACCGATCCGGCGACGATGGGCACGTCGCGGCCCGACGTGTTCGCTGGCGGCGATGTGGCTTTCGGACCGCGCATCATCATCACCGCCGTCGCCGAGGGCAAGAGGGCGGCAAATTCCATCGCGAAGTTCCTGACGGGCCACGTGCCGGCCGAGCCACACCAGGCGCGCATGACGATCTATAATACGCACCAGTATCGGATGAAGCCCGATTACGAGAAGCTGGTTCGACGGTCCCCGCCGACGCTGCCGTTGGACCGGCGCATTGGGATCGCCGAAGTGGAGAAGGATTACCCCGAGCCCGAGGCGGTAGTGCAGGCGGTTCGATGCTTGAAATGCCACATCAGTCCGGTGTTCAACGGCGACGAATGCGTCCTTTGCGGCGGCTGCGCGGACGTCTGCCCCGAGTATTGTTTCCGACTGGTGGATGTCGCCGACCTGCGGGGCGACGAAAATTTGCAGACTGCCTTGCTCGCGCGTTACGGGCGCATACCCGACCGCGGCGAGCAGGGCGCGATCATCAAGGACGAGACCCGTTGCATCCGCTGCGGTCTGTGCGCCGCGCGCTGCCCTACCGGCGCGATCACAATGGAGCGGGTGGAACTGGTGCCCGCCTAACATTGAACCAATCCACTCCGAACAACGACGTTTCTCGGCGCGGTTTTCTCCAAATCACACTCGGGTGGCTGGCCGCCACCTTCGCGGTGGCAGCGTCGGCGATCGCTTCCGTGCGGTTTCTCGTGCCGAATGTTCTCTACGAGCCGAGCCTGCTCTTCAAGGCTGGCAAGCCGGATGATTTCCCCGACACCTCGGTGACGTTCATGGAAGACGAGAGAGTCTTTCTCGTCCGCCAAGGTAACACGTTCCGCTGCGTCTCGGCGATCTGCACGCACCTCGGCTGCACGGTCAATCGCGCCGAACAAGGCTACCATTGCCCATGTCACGGCAGCTTGTTTGACGACCAGGGCAAAGTCGAAAGCGGCCCGGCTCCGCACCCGTTGCCTTGGTTCCTGGTAGCACTGAGCAAGGACAACCGCCTGCTCGTGGACAAAAACCAGACCGTGCCCGCGGATAAATACCTGGTCGTATGAGCGCGCCTCTGCCCAAACGCCTCTGGCAAAAGTTCGAGCGCTCCCGCGTTGGCCGGTCGATCTTCCGCGTCGGCCTTCCGGAAAGCAACCTCGAGCGGTCGCAGGCGATGGTCTCAAGTTTCCTGCTGCATTTTCAACCGGCGAAGGTCAACCGCCACTCGTTGCGCGCATCCTACTCGTTCGGACTGGGACTGATTTCGCTGTATCTCTTCCTGATTCTGGTCGGTACCGGTGTGCTGCTGATGTTTTACTACGTGCCCAGCACCGAGCGCGCTTACGACGTCATGAAGGACCTCCAGTTCGTCATCTCGGCAGGTCTGGTTCTGCGCAACATGCACCGCTGGGCGGCGCACCTCATGGTGTTATTTGTTTTGCTGCATCTATGCCGTGTCTTTTACACCGGGGCTTACAAACGGCCACGCGAGTTCAACTGGGTGCTGGGCGTCGGGCTCTTTCTGCTGACGCTGGCGCTGAGTTTCACCGGCTACCTGTTGCCGTGGGACCAGCTCGCCTTTTGGGCGATCACCGTGGGCACGAGCATCGCCTCCTACGCGCCGTACATTGGTCCCAAGCTGAAATACCTGATGCTCGGCGGTAACGTCGTCGGGCAGGATGCGCTCATCCGGTTTTATGCGCTACACGTATTCGTGCTGCCGGCGGTGGCGGGCTTGATGGTCGCCGTCCACCTCTGGCGCGTGCGCAAGGACGGCGGGTTGTCACGCCCTAACGAGCCGGGCGACGTCGTCGAGCAAGTCGAGCTCAGCCAGTTGCCGACCAACAAGACCTATGGCCTGATGGAACTGGCGCGCGGCATCACCCCGCAAGTTGGCAAGGACCCGGAAGAGGAACTGTTCTCGTGGCCGCACTTGGTCTTTCGCGAACTGCTTCTCTTCCTTTTGGTCATGGCCGTGGTGCTCTTCCTGGCGGTTTTCTGGAACGCGCCGCTGGAGGAACTCGCCAACCCGATCCATCCGCCTAATCCCGCGAAAGCGCCGTGGTATTTTCTCGGCCTCCAGGAGCTGGTCAGCTACTCGGCATTCTGGGGCGGCGTGGTGGTGCCGGCGTTGCTGGTGACGGCGCTGGTGTTGCTGCCGTACATCGACCGCCAGCGCAAAGGCGTGGGCCGCTGGTTTGCGCGCGAGCGCGTGGTGGCGAACACGATCTTCACCATCTGCCTGCTCGCCGCCATTGTGTTCACCGTCATCGGTACTTACTTCCGCGGCCCGAACTGGGGCTGGCAAGAGCCGTGGAAGAAACCACCCCCCGCGGCGGAGGGCCATTGACATGGCCGACAGATCGCTCCGCAGCTTCTACAGCTGGTTCACTGTGCTCGGCCTGCTGATTGGGGGCTTGATAGTGCTCGGCTACTACAAAGACGAATACCGCGAGTGGAAGGACTACCAGAAGAAGTTCATCCAGGAGGAAATCCGCCGCGCGGCAACGCCGCCGCAGGTAGCCTTGGCCAAAAGGATACCGGTCGAAGTCCGGCAAATCCTACTGCCCGATCTCAACCGCGTGGATCGCTGTACGACCTGCCACCTCGCGGTGGAGGACCCGAGCTACGGCGGCTACCCGCAGCCCCTTTCCTACCACCCGCTTCACGAACAACATCCGCCTGACAAATTCGGCTGCACTGTCTGCCATCGCGGTCAGGGCCGCGCCACGACCGTTGCCGACGCGCACGGCAACGTCCCGCACTGGGACCAGCCGATGTTGCCATTACGATATATCCAGGCTTCTTGTGGCAAATGTCACCAAGTCGCCGACAATCCCGCAGCGCCCGAACTGGCACGTGGCGAGCAAGTGTTCGAAGAAAACGGCTGCCGTGGCTGCCACAAACTTGGCGGCGTCGGCGGAATCCTTGGACCGGAACTCGATAAAGTCGGCGCCCGCCGTTCAGCCGATTGGCTCAAGAAGCATTTCCTCACGCCAGCCGCCGTCACGCCCGGCTCTGGGATGCCGCCGCAGAAACTCTCCGAACCAAATCTTGAAGCGATCACGCTCTTCATGCTCAGCCAGACTGGAGAAACGGCCCCTGGCTATTACGCTTCGATGAAGGTCATTCCTAGTATTGGCGAGGGGCAGCGATTGTTTGCGCAGAAAGGCTGCATCGGCTGCCATTCCGTCGGCGGCAACGGCGGCACCACTGGCCCGGCGTTGGATGATGTCGGCCTACGGCGCACGCCCGAGTGGATGATCCAGCATTTTCGCGACCCGCAAGTGGTTAGTCCAGGAACTGTCATGCCCCAGTTTGGTTTCACCGAAACCGAGGCCCGCGCTCTGACGGACTTCCTCCTCCACCTGCGCGATCAGAAAGTGGCGTTGAGCCTGCCGTCGCTGATGGGCCCGGTCGAGCTCGGTCACGAGGTCTATCGCAAATACGGCTGCACCGGCTGCCACGGTCCAAACGGCAAAGGCGGCGTGCCTAATCCCAACGCCAAGACCGCCCAACTGGTGCCAGACCTGATCCACGTGGCCGATGGCTACACCAAGGACGAACTGAAGGCGCGCATCCTCAAAGGCCAACGCGAGATCAACGCACTCGACCCGAAGCGTCCGCCCCCACCGCTCTACATGCCGGGATGGGGCGGCACGATCAAGGACGCCGAAGTTGACGAGCTTATCGCCTACCTCATAAGCCTGAAACCAAAAGGAGAAGACGTCGGCTTTTGAGCAGTGGTTCGCGAACCGATGAAGATGATTTTGAGCTACGTTATGAAAGAGGAGTTCGTCTTCTATGTCGTGCTGAGTCGCGTGCCGTTCGTTACTCCTTCGCGAAAAGTAGAACGGAGCCCGCTTACCCAAGATGCGGCTAACTTTATGATGATGCCGCGAGCTCGAATAGAGTGAAAGTCTGGAGCCAAGTGACCGCGATTTCGGCGACGGCGGCACCGGTCGCCATGGTTACGCTTCGCATGAAATTGCGCTCATGGTCGCAACGTTAGGCGAAGCGTTTAGAGAAAAGCGCCAAGCGAGAATCGGCGCCGTTTCGAAGAATCCGGTGTTCGCATTTTCAAAAAATTGAATGTAAACATAGAAAAGATCGCCGCACGCACCTGCGCGTTTCTTGTTATTTGCACAGGAAAACCAGCGGCTTGAAAACGACTGTTGGTGGCTGATAGTCTGGCGGCATCAGAAGATCGACATGGAGGAACAGACTCGTATAGCTTCCAGTGTGAAAACGTCGCGCCGTGACTTTCTGGATCTTCTGTTAGGCGCGACTATCCTAGGCTGGCTGGTCACGATCGTTTACCCGGTAATTCGTTATCTCAAGCCGCTGCCGCAAACCGGTCCGACCGGTCCGACGCGTTTGACGCGGGACGAGGCTGCCAAACTGGAACAAAACCAATTTGTCATCGTCCCGGTGAGTGGACAACGCGTGATCGTTGTGCAATCTCCCGATCAGCAACTGTTCGCCTTAAGCGCCAAGTGCACTCACGAAGGTTGCACGATCACATATCAGCCGGGGCAATCAGTCCTCTGGTGTCCTTGCCATGATGGTCGCTTCGATCTTAACGGTCGCGTGTTGTCTGGGCCGCCGCCTCAACCGCTTCTTAAGTACGTTGCCAAACGACAACCGGATGGTGGAATCGTCGTTTCTGAAGAAAGGGCGTAACATAAACAACGACGAAAATCGTGGCGGTTTGCGCGGCTGGATCGACCGGCGATATCAAGTAACGCCGCTATTCGAATTCCTGCGGCACAAGGAGGTGCCGCTGGGGTCGCACTGGATGGGCTGGTACTACCTCGGCGGCGTAACGATGTTCTTTTTCATCGTCCAGGTAATCACGGGAGTGCTCCTGTTGATGTACTTCCAACCGGGCGAAGCGACAGCCTATGAGAGCATTCGTTTCCTAACGACCAAGGTCCCGTTTGGGTGGCTAATCCGTTCGGTGCACAGTTGGAGCGCGCATTTAATGATCATTTCGCTGGTGCTCCATATGTTCAGCACCATGATGCTGAAAGCGTACCGCCCGCCTCGCGAATTAACGTGGGTCTCCGGCTTTCTTTTGTTTCTGCTCACGCTCGGCTTTGGTTTTTCCGGCTATTTGCTGCCCTGGAACAAGCTGGCTTACTTCGCCACGACCGTGGGCACGAATATCGTGCAATCGGTCCCTCTGGTGGGTAACTGGCTCTTGCAGGTTCTACGCGGCGGGCCGGATGTAACGATCAACACGTTGTATCGATTCTTCGCTGCCCATGTAGTGATCCTCCCGTTGGCGTTCGTCGGGTTGATCGGAATGCATCTCCTGTTCATTCAAAGACAAGGCATGGCACCGCCGCTGGGCGCGAAGGTCGCCCCGCGCGGGATGAAGTTCTTTCCCAGCTTTGCCCTGCGCGACCTGTTGCTGTGGCTGGCCTGTTTGATGGCGCTTTTAACGCTGGCAGTGTTTCTTCCATATGGACCGGGGATTCCAGGAATGGATTGGGAACTCGGCGCCAAGGCGGATCCAATGGCGCCGGCGTATCCGGGCATAAAACCGGAATGGTATTTCCTGTGGGAGTATCAATTGCTGAAAGAATTTCCGCCGCACCTCTTTGGCCTGGAGGGACCGCAAGTCTGCTTGTTGTTGATCGCGCTGATGTTCGGCATTTGGGGTCTGATTCCGTGGCTCGACCGACGCGCCCGCCGGGACAAATTCTCACCGGCTTTCAGCGATTTCGGCTGGGCCGCGATCCTGTTTCTGACTTTCCTCACACTCACCGGCTGGGACATTGGAGCGGGCGGAGCGAGCAGTGACCTGGCTTCGATGCCCAGGGTGGCGCGGGTCTGCGCATGGTGGACGCTGGCTGCGGGTGCGGTGGTTATTGTTGTCCGATATTGGCGTTTCGAGCATCGCTGGTTCATCCTGACGGGCGCGGCGCTTTTGCAGGTCGCGCTGCATGGTTTGGTCGGTATTTCTTATCTGCTCGCCGGCGTGATCTCGGTAGCGCTGGCCGTTATCGCCATTGCGATCTCGCGGATGATGCGCCCGCGGATCGATGGGAGAGATGCAACTTGAGAACAATCCCGGTCATCGTCGGTCTCTTCCTCATCACCGTCGCGGGTTTTGCGGCCGATCAAGCTTCCGTCAATCCATCTCCGAAATTGGCCGCGATGCTCGCAGCCAAAGATGAGAACGGCAAAGCGATTATCACTCCGGAACAGCAGACGTATTTCAACGGACTCAATGATAATCTGAAAGAACTGCTCAACCGCGCGGTCGAAAAGGAGACGGTTACGCGGCCGGAGCACTTGTCGATCTTGCTGGCGCTGCAATTGCGACCGCAAAAAATGGAGTTGGTCCTGCAGAACAATTGCATTCTTTGCCACAGCGATTCGGCAAACCAATCGGCGGAGGACCTCTTTTCTCCGGTCTCCAATTCAGGCACGTCGCCATCGCACATGAATCTAAAAGAAATTGTTGAGGATGTTCATTTTCGTCGCGGCTTGTCATGCGCCGGTTGTCACGGTGGCGATCCGACGGCCGATCTGGGGCATGCGCATGTGAAAGAATGGCCGGAGAAAGATCGACAAAAAAATCGCGCCTGGGTCGTTCAATTCTGCGCGCGCTGCCATTCCAATCCCGCCATGATGCACGATTTCAATCCGGCGCTGCCGACCGATCAGCTGACGAAGTTCAAAGACAGCCCACACGGCCATAGACTGCTGGACCAACATGACGACCGCGCGCCATCCTGTGTGAGTTGCCATGGCGTGCACGGGATTCGCCCGGCGAAAGATCCGCAGTCAAAAGTGTATGCCCAACGCGTGCCCGAAACTTGCGGGGCGTGCCACGCCAACTCGACAATCATGGCCGGGTTCACACGTGCAGACGGTTCACCGCTGCCGACCACTCAGCTGGCAGAATATCGTAACAGCGTGCATGGCCGTGCATTGCTTCAACGCGGCGACTTGGGCGCGCCTGCATGCAATACCTGTCACGGCAATCACGCCGCCAGTCCACCCGGTGTCGCCAGCGTGAGCCGCAGTTGCAGCCTTTGCCACTCGGCTAATGCGAGTCTGTTCGACGGCAGCAAACACAAGCAGGCATTCGATCAACACAACTGGCCGGAGTGCAGCAAGTGCCATGGCAACCATGCCATTGAGAAGACGCACGACGCGATGTTAGCCGCCGGGCCGGGCGCGTTGTGCACCGACTGCCATCGCCAATTCTCCAAAGGCAACCCCGAATGCGAAGCGACGGCGAAATATTTTCATACGACGATCACGCGAATGGATACGGCAAACAATAACTTTATCGCCGTGTCGGAGAAACTGGCTGCGAAAGGTCTCGATGTCGACCCAATCAACAACCAGTTAACCGAGCTCACCGACAACTTGAAGAAATCGCGAACCTATGTGCATTCATTCAGCCGAAATAGTTTCCAACAAGTTGCGCTGCCCGGAGAAGAAGCCGCCAAGCGTGTGGAGGCTCTGGTCGGCAAAGCGCGCCAAGAATACAGGTACCGGCAGTTCGGTTTGGCCGCGAGCATCGCCATGATCGGACTCCTGATGGTGGCGATTTATTTGAAACTCCGCCAACTCGAAAAGTAAAAAACGCGCCTCAGGCGTTTGCTACGGCCCAAGGGTGTAGACTTGCGATAAGGGCCGCTCTGGGAAGAGAGCAGTCAGGACGAGCGGCGCGCCGTGAAGTCTGAGATGAATAGGATGTCAGCTGTGCCCGGCATTTGCAGCCCGATCGGGTCGACGCTCATCGGAACCAAGACCTTCAGCATCGATCCGCCTAGAACCGGGCCGACCGAAACCCTTGTTCTTGTTAATCTCGATCACGACCAACCTAAAAAAAGCGCTTGGGCGATGCCAAGATTAGGTGAACGAATGCCAAGCAACAGTTAGCGATCCCATCGAGGCGCTTTAGAATCCTGCGTTAACTCGAACGATTAATGGGATTCATCGCCTTAAAAATGCTGTTCGGTGATCGAGCGAAATTCATCGGCATTGTCCTCGGCCTGACCTTTGCCTCGTTGCTCATCACGCAGCAGTCGGCCATTTTTGCGGGGATAATGACGCGCACTTTCAGCTTCCTTTCGGACGTCGGACTGCCGGATATCTGGGTCGTCGATCCTCAGGTGAAATACATCGACGACATCCGTCCGATGCAGAACACGATGGTTCTGCGGGTGCGCGGCGTGGAAGGGGTTCAGTGGGCGGTGCCGCTTTATAAAGGATCGCTGGCAGCACGTCGAACCGATGGCACCTACCAATCCTGCACTGTCATCGGTTTGGACGATGAAACACTCATGGGCGGACCGCCGAGCATGGTGACAGGAAATCTGTGGAACCTCCGGAAGAGCGGCGGCGTGATCGTGGATGCGACCGGCGCGGAAGGAAAACTGGCGCACATTCTGCCCGGCGGAAAGAGAGTTCCGCTCAAGGTCGGTGATGAAATGGAGCTCAACGACAACTGGTCAGTCGTCGTCGGCATCTGTAGGGTCACGCAAACTTTCCAAACCAATCCGGTCATTTATACGACCTATTCCTCGGCCACATCATTCGCGCCTTCCCAGCGTTTACTGCTGTCCTTTGTCACCGTCAAAGCGAAGCCCGGTGAAGACTTGCATGCTTTGTGTCAGCGCATCGAGCGGGCGACGGCGATGCGAGCCTACACGCGCGACGAGTTCAAAATGGTGACGTTCCTCTACTACCTCAAATACACCGGAATGCCGATCAATTTCCTGACCGCAGTGGCATTGGGCTTTCTGGTGGGAGTGGCCATTTCGGGCCAGACTTTTTATAACTTCACCCTCGATAACTTGCGTTACTTCGGAACCCTCAAGGCCATGGGTGCTAAGAACGGAATGCTTCTGCGGATGATCCTCCTTCAAGCATTGGTGGTCGGCGGGGTCGGTTACGGCCTGGGAGTTGGAGCCGCTTCAGCGTGGGGCATGCTAGTCAGTGGGCGAACACAACTGGCCTTCCGGTTGCCGTGGCATTTGCTGGTGATCAGCGCGGTGGCGGTGCTGGTCATTTGTCTGAGCTCCGCGGCCTTGAGTATTCGCAAGGTCATGAAGCTGGAGCCCGCCGTTGTGTTTCGAAGCTAGGTTATGAGCGCGAGTAATAACGGAACACCAAAGCAAGTCGAGGTTGCCGTCCGTTGTGATGGACTAACCAAGACGTTCGGCACCGGTAGCGCCGCGGTAAAAGCTCTGCGCGGCGTGGACTTGGAGGTTCGCAATGGGGAATTGCTCATGCTCGTCGGTCCCTCCGGTTGCGGAAAAACGACGCTCATCTCGGTCATCGCCGGTGTCCTTCGCCGCGATGGCGGAGACTGCACCGTTTTCGCGCAGGACTACAACCGGATGAGCGAAGACGAGACGACCTCCTTCCGCGGCGTCAACATTGGCTTCGTCTTTCAAGCCTTTAACCTGATTCCCTCATTAACTACGGCGGAGAACGTGGCGACGCCGTTGATTATTAACGGCGTGAAGCCAACCGCCGCCGTGTCCCAGGCGAGTAAGATTCTGGTGGAGGTAGGGTTTGACGACCGCATGGTGCGCTCTTTGCCGCAGGACCTATCGGGCGGCCAGCAGCAGCGAGTGGCGATCGCCCGTTCACTGGTTCATCAACCGCGCTTGATCGTTTGCGACGAACCAACCAGCGCGCTGGACGGCGAGACCGGTCACAAGGTCATGGAATTGATGCGGCGGCTGGGGCGGGCCGAGAACCGCGCGCTGGTCGTGGTGACGCACGACTCGCGCATTTTCGAATTCGCCGATCGCATCGCGGAGATGGAAGACGGCCGCATCACTCAAGTGGTTGATTCACCCAGCAAATTAAAGGCGATGTCAAACCAGGTTGTTTAGGAGAAAATTATGATTCGCAAATATGTACTGTCAGCTCTCGCGCTCGTCGGAGTGGCTCTTGGGATTCTCGCTGCCGTCCGCAGTGCCCATACCCTGGTCCCTACGCCGATGGTTTCGGAACCGCCGGCGCCGCCGTATCAAACTTTCGTGGCTGGCGCGGGCCTGGTCGAAGCCAACACGGAAAACATCGCCATCGGCACGCAGATCGCGGGGATTGTTTCGAAAATCTACGTGCAGATCGGAAGCCAGGTGAAAACAGGCGACCCGCTCTTTACCATCGACGACCGCGCCCAGCGCGCTTTGATCGCGACCGACACTGCCGCGGTTGCCGCAGCCAAAGCCCAAATGGAACAAGCGAAATATGAACTCAAACTCGGCGAGGAATTGGTGCAAAAAAAGGTTATCAGTCTGGAAGACCTCCAGACACGGCAGCACACTGCACAAACCGCGGAAGCGCAGTTCGTGCAGGCCCAGGCAAATTTGGAAGCGGCCAAGACCGACCTCGACCGGCTCACGGTGCGGGCACCTCTGGATGGCCAGGTTTTGCAACTTAAAATTCATCTCGGCGAATTTGCGCCTACCGGTGTGTTGGCCCAGCCGCTGATTTTGTTTGGCGGCACCATGCCGATGAACGTACGCGTGGACGTAGATGAGAATGACGCCTGGCGGGTGCGCGAGGAAGCAATGGCGGTTGGTTATCTTCGCGGCAACAAAGCGATCAACGCTTCCTTGAAGTTCGTCCGGTTTGAACCCTACGTGATTCCGAAGGTCTCACTCACCGGCGAGAGTACCGAGCGGGTGGACACAAGAGTCTTGCAAGCCATCTATAGTTTTGAGCGCGGAGATCTGCCCATCTACGTTGGCCAGCAGATGGATGTTTACATCGACGCGCTGGCGCGTCCGAACAAGAGTCGAGATTGAACGAGAGCGCGCTGCGCTAAACTGGCAGCAAGATATGGAGACATGTGTCGCCGCGCGCAAACATCTTTCATCTATAGCGGACTAGTTCTCTCCGGCTTCCATCAAGCATGGATCATTCACATCCGTTTCCCGTCTAAAAGCTCGGACAAAACGCGCGTCTCATTTTGAAACTGCTGCTGAGGATGATGAACTGGGGGGATTGGAAATATTCGAGAGCGACATGTTTATTGCGTCTGTAATTTTGGCTTGGACGTCCTGCCTTAATTCATGCTCATCCGTAACATAATTGAATCTGGCTACGGCGACTGAAGCGGACTCTTGCCCTCCATCTTTGAGGTCGACCGTGAGCACCAGGTACCACCATTTCTTACCGAAGATGGGATCGTGGAGATACCATTTTAAATGGTACGATTCGATATCTTTAAGCGGAACAACAATTTTCTCCTCGTAAAATGAGATCATGAGCTTTGTCAATGTGATCTCCAGGTTCTGAAATTTGAACAAGATGTCTTCAGTCATAAAAAATCAATGATGGCCGGAAGCTGGCCTCCGCAATTCAACCGGCGCATGACTTAATTTTTCGTAGATATGCCCGACCCGCCGAAGCGGCCACCAGTCATAGAGAAAAATTTGCAGCGGTCGCCACATCGCGACCCAGCCGCCAATGGTCAGGCTTTCACGGACCAGAGTCAGGAGCGTTCCATGCTCTTTGCGCGAAAGCAGCTCGCTCAGTAAAAGACAGGCACTGAGAAAAAGTATGCCGATGACGAGACTGGCTCGTCCCTGTTTCAAGAGTCGCTTGAACTCGAGCCGGTTCAGTTTTCGTCGATAAGAAAAATAATTGTGAATCGCGGTTTGAATCAGGCGCGGCGCATCGGCATTAGTGGGATATTGATTTACGTGAACTCGCAGAACCAGCGGGTCGTGCCGGTGATATTCCTGCGCCCAACTGACAATGAATTCTTCAGCGTCATGATCGAGATCTTTTTCATGAAACGGTGATGGGTCCATCGAATTAAAGAGCTGCTCGATTCGATCGACGAAAATCTCGATGCTTTGTCGAGTCGCGTGCTTCGCGGTCTTGAAGCGATGAATCATTTGCCTCGTATCCTCGGTTTATCTGGTCTTGCCCACATCAATAGTTCCAGCGGCTTTGTCAGGACTAGCCAGATTATTTCGCGTAAGAGGCGCTTGCGCGGTAAAACAGGTGCTTCGTTACTTCCGCCGCAGCCATGTACGCGACCACAATCAGCACGATAATCGGGTAAAAACGTCCCGGCATCGGCTCGAAGCCGAGCAATGGCGCGAATGGCAGATACGGCACCAGAAAAGTCGCCGCAATGGATAACACACGCTTTACCGCTGCCGCTGACGACATGCGTTCCCATGAAAACGGCATTGCTGCGCCGTGCGAGTGCGGTGTTGGCCGAGAGTGCCCCTGGGGTTTTTTCGCCCGGATACGTCTCGCCGGTTAATGTCGCTTCGCTAACGAAGAGGTCGCGCGCCTCGAGCAGCCGGCAATCAGCTGGAATAATTGCGCCGGCCGAAAGAAGCACGAGATCGCCGGGCACAAGCACTTCCACGCCGGCACGAAGTACGCGCACTTTTGTTTCGACCACTGCGCACAAACTTGCCACCGCAGTAGCGGCGCGGTGTTCCTGCCAAAAACCGAGTAACCCGCTTACGATTACGATCACGAGGATAATTACCGCATCAGTCACATCCTGGAGAAATATCGAGAGCACTGCGGCCCCAATCAGGATGAGAATGATCGGACTCGTAAACTGCCTGAGCAGCAGCATTGGTCCGGTTGCCCGCTCCTTCGACCGGAGCCGATTTGCACCAAAGCGGGTGAGGCGCTCTTGCGCTTGATCGTTTGTCAGACCGTTCGTTGACGTGCCGAGAAGACGGAAAACCGTGTCCGTCGTAGCAGCGAAAGGGTCCTCGGTGAGCGAAGGTTCAGTCAAATCTGGCTAATTATCGCAGATCAAAGTCCGCTCGGAAACGTTTCTTCGACTTCGCCCAATTCCCATTCCGCGGTGCGTTCCAAAGGTTCCACGGCTCGCGTGTGATCGAAATGGAGCACGGCGTCGAACTGATCGGAGAGCCGCGCGTTGAAATAGTGGCTGATCATCTCGGTCTCCGGCCGGTAAATCACGCCGATGGCACGCTCGAGCCGTTTAGTGCGAAGAGCCGTTGAAATGTCGTTTCTTCGCAGATCGAGAAAGAAGCGCGGAAGATCGACATCATGAAAGAGCGCTTCGTAACTTTCGCGATGCCCCGGACGAACATTTTTGCGCTCGGCTGGTGCGTCCCAATCCGATGCGGCCGTGACAGTGCCCTCATATGTAGTGAAGCCGATGAGCACAGCTTCTTTTCTGAAACGTTGACGGACGAGCTGGCCAAGATTGAATTCACCCCGCTCGCTCATTTGCGTCGCGCGAGCGTCGCCGAGATGTGAGTTGTGCGCCCAGACGACGATCTTGGCCGGCGCTTCTTGTTTGCCAAGATGGTCCGCAAGCGAGATCAGCGACTCCATCATGTGGGTGTCGCGCAAATTCCAGGAGGAAATCTCCCGCCGAAACATACTGCGGTAGTACTCTTCCGCGTTTTGGACAACGCGAGCGTTTTGTTCCGCGCAAAAATATGCGTCCGCTGCGACCTGGCCATCGCGCTGCAGATATTCCATCGCCTTTCGCCGCAGCGCGACGAGTTCCTGCACGACAGCATCCTCGCAAGTCGGCGTCAAGCCGAAGCCCGCGGCGTAACCATAGGTTTGGATCTCCTTGCCGAAATGTTCGAAGCAACTGTAATGCTCTCGGGCGCGTTTCGCCGCTTCCGGATCGACTTTCCTCAAATAGTCGAGCACAGCCTCGATCGAAGCATGCAGGCTATATAGATCGAGTCCATAAAATCCGCATTTTCGGTCTTCGAATACTTGTTCATCGTTGTGTCCGCGCAGCCAGCCAACGAAATCGAGCACATCGGCGTTTCGCCACATCCATTGCGGGAAACGTTTAAACCCGCTCAACGCTTCCACACTGTCCACGTCCTCGCTCACTCCGTGGACAAAACGGTTTATGCGATAAGCATCCGGCCAGTCGGCTTCAACGGCCACGGCATTGAAGCCACGCTGGAAGATCAGACGCTTAGTGATTTGCGCACGTTCCCGGTAGAATTCGTGGGTGCCATGGCTCGCTTCGCCGATCAGAACAAAACGCGCGTCGCCCACCAAATCCAAGAGCGAATCGTAATCGTCCGGCGAGCCGGCCAGCGGTTCGGCCGCTTCACTCACCCGGTCGGACAGCGCGCTCATGCCACGGCGGGCGCAGCCCGGTGGTTCGTTTCGCCGAGAAGTTGGTGCACTTCTTCGTCGGTTGTTTGCGAGAAATCTTCATACCATTGACCGACTCCATGAAACTCTTCCGGCACAATCACGGCCACAACTTCGTCGGCGTGCTTCCGCAAGTAATCATAGGTCGTTAGCGCAATCGTGGGGGTCGCGACAATGATCCGGCTCGCGTTTGATTGGCGTAACGCCGCGATGGCCGCAAACATGGTCGATCCCGTCGCGATGCCATCATCGACAATGATCACCGTCTTGCCTTCGACTTCCGGCGGCGGGAGATCGTCTCGATAGGAGCGCTCGCGCCGCTGCAATTCCCGGAACTCTTCCGCCGTCACCGCGTTGATGACTTCGTCCGGAATTCGCAGCAAGTTGACCACATCCCCGTTGAAAACTCGCACGCCACCGGTGGCGATGGCACCCATGGCGAGTTCCGGATGTCCCGGCACGCCGAGCTTGCGCACAACAAACACGTCAAGCGGCACGTTTAGTTTCTTCGCCACTTGTGCGCCAACCGGCACGCCGCCGCGCGGCAGCGCGAGCACGATCACGTCCGGCTTGTTCGCGTAGGCGGCCAGCTGTTCAGCGAGAAGCTCGCCCGCTTCGGTGCGATCACGGAATTGAGTTCTCATTTTCGGGGCCTCAGATGTTTGCGAAACCAACTGGCCGCCAGACGCGCCACTTCTTCGAGCGTGCCCGGTTCCTGAAACAAATGCGGCGCGTGCGGAATGACCGCGAGCGATTTTTCACATTGCAGTTGCGCATACGCGTGTTCGTTCAGACGCAAAACATCTTCATCACGCTCACCCACAATCAAGAGCGTGGGTGCTTTTACGTAGGCTAGAGCTTCGCCAGCGAAATCTGGTCGTCCGCCCCGGGATACGACTGCTCCGACTGTTGATCCAAGCGCAGCCGCTGCGCGCAACGCCGCCGCCCCACCGGTGCTCGCACCGAAATATCCCAAACCGAGATTGCGCGAACGCGGATCGCCCGCAAGTTCTTCCGTGACAACGGCTAGGCGCCGGCTCAGCAATCCGATGTCGAACCGCAAGTGTCCGCTGGAGGCATCCTCAATTTCCTCGTGCGAAGTGAGAAGATCGAACAGGAGCGTGGCCATTCCGGCGTCGCGCAATACTTCCGCGACCGCCTGGTTGCGCGGACTGCTCCGGCTGCTCCCGCTGCCGTGCGCGAACAAGACCAGACCGCGCGCGTTCTCGGGAATTTCAAGATCGCCCGTGAGCGTGACTTCGCCGGCCGGTATTTGAAGTGTCACGGATTCCGCTCCAACCTCCATCTCGTCCTCGAGCGGAGGCGGAGCGACATTCGAGTGATTCCGCGTCTTCATGTGCTTAGCGACGTTGATGAGCCGGGCGTGCCTGCTCCGCGTGCTCCTGAAGGGCATGTGCCGTGGCAACGGTCAGCGCTCCCACCGCGATGGCGCCGCCCACGATGAAGAAAACTTCGTGCACCACGATTCCCAACCCGACGCTTAACCCAAGCAACAACGCTACGCGCGCGCCATCAACGCTTCCGTCATCTTTCTTGATTGTCTTCATAATATTTCCTTTCGCTGATTAGAAGATGCTCATGTGCGCGAAACCTCGCTCTGCGTGAATTGCCTTTTCCTCCCCAAATCTTGCACGGGTCGCCGGCTATTGGCTCTCCCTTCACGCCGAAGTGGGAAGGCGGAGCGATAATCACCGATAAGCCTTTGCAGCGACTCATCTGCCAAGACCAGTACTCGATAACGCCCGAAAATTCCCGGCGTCTCGTCCCCGTTTATACTCTAAGCAGCGTCAATCTGTTCGAAACGTTCAAACACGTGCTCAAATACAGCTGAGCACTTCTGTTTGTAGAGTTCTGGTGAATACGAGCGCGGCATGCCGTGAAATGAAACTTGTTTGCGTGCCATATCTTATCAACGCGTTGAAATTAATCTTTTTCCTGGCTTCCGTTTTGACCGCGCAACAACGCGGGCGTTTCCAGCCGACCGAATCGGTTGAAGAGAACGAAAATGGGACGGCAACTTCGATGGCGCGATCTTCATCAAATCGGAAGGGACGTGCTCGACGATTCGCTCTCCAATTGCAACCGGCAGAAGATCGACGATCGCTTTGTGAATCGGCGGCTCGGCCGCGAATGACCATCCTTCGATACGCTCAGTTTTTACGATCTTGGCAATTCGCTTCGCCAACTGCTTGTAAATCCGGCATTTGGTTTCCGTCTCGAGCGCCGGCCAATCGGTGGTCAAAATCACGTGCTGTCGGCTTGCTTCCACATTGAATGGCAGCTCGCGCTCCAGTCCGGTGATTTCGAAATCGTTAACCATCCGCAAACTCGGACCGCGCGTCGGCGTTTCAGTAACGGCGTATGCTTTCAATCCGCCGCGATCTGCCAGTATAATTAGAGAAGTCGATATCATAATTAGTTAATTGATTTGTTAATCGGGAATGGTTCGGACCTCGGGCCAGAGCGGACGCAAAGCCGGCGGAAAGATCCCGCGCAACTTCTCGACCTCGCTCCCGGAAATACTGGCGCAGAGGACCGTCATGACTGCTTCGGTCAAACGCATGGGATTGACATTGCGATCGGCCGTGAAATTCTCCCGCACCGCGTCGTAGAATTCCTGTGTTGTCTTGATTTTCCCGGGCGTGTGCGCCGGTTTCCAACAATCGTAATAGAATCCCCGCACGAGCATTGGCAGTTGCGCGCCGAGATGCGCCGCTTCCTCCACCGGTAACCGATCGCGCAAGACGTGTAAGACCGCGCGCAAACCGTGATAGGCCTTTTGGTGGTCGTCCCAGTGCAACAAATCGCTGATCTCTTTCAGCCACGTGTTTGTTTTTTGCAGGGTCGTTTCAAAAACTTCCGGCTGATGTGTATTCATAATTGACTCCTTCATTTGCCAGATTTTTGGTCGGTTGGTTTCATGCGGCCGCCCGTTTCTTTGCGTTGACCTCGCGGCTGACTGGTGCATTTGAGTTGTTTCTTGAAGGTCTCCGCGCTGCGCGCAGATCGATTTAAGCGTCGCATGAATCTCTCGTGCCCCTAGTTCCGGTGCCTTCGCATCCGGCTGGACTTTGAGCGCCACGTCATTCATTGAAAGAATGCCGCACAGTTTTCCGGCGAAATCGATCACCGGCAGTCGCCGCACTTGTTTCTGCTGCATGATTTGAAGCGCGTCACGAAGGTCGGCTTCGGGCGAACACGAATGGACTTGTCCGGCCATTATCTCGCGCACGAGAATGGTGGCGGGATCGCATCGCCGACATCCGGTAGCGATACAGATATCGCGATCAGTAATCATTCCCACGACTTGCCCGCGCTGGTCAACGATCGGCAGCACGCCGCAATCCCGCATCCACATCGACTCCGCCGCCGTCGCCAAATCGGTTTTCGGCGAGCACGTCTTCACTTCTTTTGTCATCACGTCTTTTACTTTCATGCTTCCTTTCTGCCGGGCGGATAGAGCTGTTACGATCGTCCTAGTTAGGAACGCTTTTAAGCAGCAGCGGCCGCGACCTGCGGTGCCGCGGGCTTAAACGGCATCGCCAATGAGAACTCGAGATGCGCGCAGATCGACTTGAGCGTGTTCTCGACATCCTGGGCCGATAGCTCCGCTTTGCTGTCAGCTTGTGCCCTCAGTGCCACGTCGTTCAACGAGAGGATGCCGGCGAGTTTTCCATCATTGGCATTGATGATGGGCAAGCGCCGCACTTTTCTCTGTTGCATGATCTTGAGCGCTTCATGGATCTCCGTGTCAGGAGAGCAACCATAAACCTGTCCCGTCATCACTTCCTCCACCTGGATAGTTGCCGGGTCGCAGTGTTTGGTCGCCGCCGCCATGCAAATATCGCGATCCGTGATCATGCCGACTACAGTCCCGCCATTGGCCAGGATAGGAAGCACGCCAAAATCGCCATCCCACATCTGCATCGCCGCCATGGCCAGGTTCGTTTCCGGCCGGCAGGTATGCACATCCCGATTCATAATGTCTTGTACTTTCATATTGTTTGCCTTTCTACCCAGATTCAACGCGCTGCCGAATAAACGCGCTGCACCGATTTTGCGAAGAAGTGCGCAGTTCTTGCCATCCAACCCGCGCAGGCACGTCGGAAGGTTTTCGAAACCGTCTCGTCATTGATTATGATCGCGCTGACCCGACCACTGCCTGGCTGCAGTGGTGAAGCGCGCAAAATCTGAACAGAGTCTCGCAAATGCCGATGAGCATCGGCACCGGCCAACGAGCAAAGTGTCTTCGTAGAAAGAAAAAAACTATGAACACACTAACAAAATGGAATCCGTTCCGGGAACTGGACGAGATGCAAAATCGGCTCGGAAACTTCTTTGGCGGATTTCCAAATCGAATGGGACACGGCAATGGCGAAAGCGTCACTTTGCCTGACTGGTCACCGCAGGTTGATATTAGCGAGGACGATCAGGAATACCTGATCAAAGCCGACCTGCCAGAGATGAAAAAAGATGACGTGAGCGTCGTCGTCGAAGACGGAATCGTCTCGGTTTCCGGTGAACGCAAAACCGAAAAAGAAGAAAAGAAAAAAAAGTATCATCGCATCGAACGCTCCTATGGCAGCTTCCGGCGGGGATTTCTCGTGCCCGAAGATGCCGATGCTTCGAAAGTGGCGGCTGAATTCAAAGAGGGTGTGCTGAAAGTCCATCTTCCGAAATCGGCGACCGCGAAACCAAAGGCGGTCGAAGTCAAAGTTCAGTAAAAAGGAGAGCCAAGGCGGCGTGCACAGGTTGCACGCCGCTAACATCATGAACAAAAATCCTCTAAACAAAGGTGTTATAACTGAAAACGCTATCGGCATTGGCACGGTCACTCCAGAGATGGTAGAGGCGCGTGCACGTGAGCTAGCCGCTATCGCAGGTCGTGTTCCTCCGCAACCGTCCGAGGTTGATTATGAACAGGCTAAACGGGAACTAACGGGCGAACCGGAGATGGATCTTCAAGAAACGGCTCTGGAATTGATACCCGAATCAGAACGCTGGGATCCAGTGCCAGGCTCGACTGGAAGCCACACGCCGGACTCGCTTGGCGAAGATGAGGACAGCGAAGGACGGAGCGAAAGTGCGCAGCTTGTCGAAGAAGGAATCAAAGAAGCGGAGCACGATCAGATGCTCCAAGCAGCCCGCGCTGCCCAGAAAAAGGACCAACGCGAATCGCGAGCGTGAGTCTTACTAGGAACGGGCTCCGGGAAATGATTAAACTGGAGAAAGGCCACAGAATTTTGCAAGCCATCGCGCTGGTTTTGACACTGACTTTTGTGAGCGGGTGCGCGAACGAGCTTGGACTCGGAGCAAATTTGACCGGCGCAGAAAAAATGATGTGGTCCACTTATGCGCTCGCCACACCCAAGGGCATGGCGACGTGCGTGGTCGTAAATCGCAAGGATTCGTCTGCTCCTCACGGGATTGTTCCCGTCATCATTACTGCCGCCCACGTCCTCTCCGTGGCGCCGCATGGACCTTTTTATCTGGTGATCAGAACTCCTAGGATTGGAAGCAGTCCACAGGTAGGTCTTCTGGAGTTTCAATCTCCTGATCCGATCGACCGACCATTTTTCCAGCATCCTCGGCACGATGTTGCCGCACTCGAGCTCCACGTCCCGCGAGAATTCGTGAACGAAATCTCGCTTCCCTCGTTCATTGATGAAAAGTCGATCGCGCGCCGAGGCGACGAGCCACATGCCGGCGACCAAATCTCAGTTCTCGGATTTCCACGCGTGTTTCCCGGAACGGAAGGAGCTTTCCCGGTGTTGCGCGGGGGTAAGATCGCTTCCTATTCCGCCGGCCTACCCAGAGATCACGAAAAATTTCTGATAAACACGAACGTGTACAGTGGAGATAGCGGAGGACCCGTGTTTAGCGGACGTCGCCGTGGCAAACCGAAGTTGGTCGGGATTGTCACTGAACGAATCGGAGAAAAAGGCAGTGGAATACCTCTGGCCGTGGCGATCGACGCGACGGTGATTCGTGAAACGTTACAGCTCCAAGCCGCGCAAGAGCGATGGTATCTGAACACTGGCTCCGGCACTCCGTCTTCGGCGAAACAGGTTCATTCACGCGGCGTTCAACTAATCGGCCCGCCAAAATCTTTCCGCGAAATCTTGAGCATGAAGCGACAATCGGGACCTTTATTCTAATTTGTTCCGTCAAGCAGGATAGTATCTGGCCCGAGAACTCCCGAAGCGTATTTCATTGCTGATTTAGGACCTTACTGAGGCGATCGAGCAAGACGATCTGCGCGGGATTCATTTTTTGACGCGCAATTTCCTCGGAAAAAAAGAGAGCACGATCGATCTCCGGAAATTCCCGCTGCTTCCCTGATCGTAGCGGCCATTCCATCTTAAACATATTCGATTTCAAATTGAAAGAATCGAGCAAGTCGCCTTCGAAAGCCCAGGCATGCACGGTTTTGCCGCCCTTTTGCTTGATTTGATCGAGTGGAATCCACCGGCCCGATGGTTTGATCCCAAGCTCTTCTTCGAATTCTATTTGAGCGCGCGTCAGGAGGTCTTCTCCCGGTGAGACTTCCCCCTTTGGAATTGTCCAGGCGCCGTCGTCCTTGTTCGCGAAGAACGGACCGCCGGGATGGACGAGCAAAACTTCAAGCCGGTCACCTTTTCGCCGAAACATCAGAAGGCCCGCGCTCGTCCGGGACCGCGACTGAGATTTTGGGCTTTTGCGCACAATCTCCTTCGGTAAGGATCGACGACTCATCAGGAGAAGCCAAAATTATTGAACCCAAGGAAATTCATCACGGCCCTGGCTGCAATCTGCGGCCTCGCCTGGGTTGTCGCGGCGATTCAGCCGTTCGATCGACAAGCTTGGTTTCTGGAAAACATCCTGCTCGTTATTTTTGTGGTCACGCTTTCGTTGACCCATCGGAGGCTACAACTTTCCAACGCTTCTTATTTCTTCCTGGCCGCGTTCGTTATCCTCCACATCGTAGGCGCGCATTACACCTACGCGCAAATGCCGATCGGCCATTGGACCAAAGATTTCTTTCATCTCTCGCGTAATCATTACGACCGGTTTGCGCACGGCGCGTTCGGATTTTTTCTGGCCTATCCTATTCGTGAGCTCTTGCTCAAACATGGCCGAATTTATCGCGCGTGGAGTTTTTGGCTCGCCGCCGGCGTTATTCTCGCCGTCGGCGGTTTCTTTGAAATCATCGAAAGCATTGTCGCGGAGATCGTCGCGCCCGGACAGGGAATTAATTGGCTTGGCGGCCAGGGAGATGAGTGGGACGCGCAGCACGATATGCTCTCGGCCTTTGCCGGCGCACTCCTCATGATGGCAGCGGTCGCCCTGGCCGAGTGCAAAAGGAAAGCGCGATGAATTCAACGCCTGCGCGCAGGATCGACCTTTATTTCTTGCCAGTCGCACTCGCCTGTTACGTTGCTTTTTGGATCGCGCTCGCGATCCATCCGTTCGAACGCAAGGATTGGTTGCTTGAAAACTTGCTCGTTTTCGTTACCGCGGCCGTACTTTTTTCCACTTACCGCAGATTCCAATTTACCAATTTATCCTACGCGTTGATTCTGATCTTTCTCGCCATTCATACCATCGGCGCCCATTACACCTACGCGAAAGTTCCGGCCGGGTTTTGGCTTGAGGATTTGTTTCACTTGAAACGCAATTACTACGATCGCGTCATTCATTTCGCTTTCGGCTTTCTGCTGGTTTATCCGATGCGCGAACTCCTGCACCGCTCCGCCGGCGCATCGCAAACCTGGGCGACCTGGCTGGCGGTCAGCGCGCTCGCGGCGTTGAGCAGTTTTTTTGAAATTATCGAAGCTATTGTCGCGCAAATCGTCGCGCCCGATCTCGGCAGCGCTTACCTCGGCATGCAAGGAGACATTTGGGATGCGCAAAAAGATATGGGCGCCGCCTTTGTTGGCGCACTTATCACTGCGCTCGGCATCGCATTTCTCCGACGGCGTCAATCCGCCGGCGAGAGCATGTGATATTTGCTTCGCTCCAGAATGGGACCTTCGGTGCTGCCATTGAGAAATTGAACAACCACGGGATTGTTCGATTGGTGCATGTGCTCGGGTGTTCCTTCGTCGATGATTTTGCCGCGATGCAGCATGGCCATGCGCGTGGCGACGCGGAACGCGCTATCCATCAAGTGCGTAACGATAACCGACGTGACCTTCGAGCGCTCGGTCAGATCGACAATCAGCTTGTCGATCACCGCGCTCACGACCGGATCCAAACCCTGCGTCGGTTCGTCGAAGAGAATCAGCTCCGGCTCCATCACCAGAGCGCGCGCGAGGCCGACACGCTTGCGCATCCCGCCGCTCAATTCAAACGGCATCAATTTTCCCGTTCCCGCCATTTCCACCAGTTCAAGTTTTTCATCGACGATGCGATCGATTTCGCCCGGTGTTTTATCCGTCAGTTCTTGCAACGACAACGCGAGATTTTCTCGCACAGTGCTTGAGCTAAGCAGCGCCGCGTCCTGATAAACCATGCCGATGCGCATGCGGGCACGTTGGAGATCGCGCGGCGTAAGTCGCGGGATCTCGAGCCGGTTGAAAAAGACCGAACCAACTGTCGGCTCCAAAATTCCGAGGATCAATCGCAGGATCGTTGTTTTGCCCGCGCCGCTTTGCCCGATGATCACGAGCCGTTCCTGTGGATCGACAGTAAGAGAAACGGCGTCCAAAACCGTTTTCTCTCCGAAGCGCAGGGTCACGTTGCGCAACTCGACCATATAAGAATTTGACCCCATCGCCGACCGGTCGCGCATATGATCGGCCTTTTTAAGAGCTGCGTTTGGATGACTCATGATGAGATGCGCGTCCGCGAGCTGATCGACCGCGACGCGGGACGGTTGGGCTCAGTTTTGCGGCGATCCCACTAAAGCAGGTCTTAACGTTCAGTTTCTTACTAGCCGTCGATGGCATCAAAGATCCCCACCGATCCGAGGTTAACGACCGCTTTGAAGCATCTTTGAGCGAGGAGATAAGTTTTTGAATCGTGATTGGTTTTCCGAGACACGCCGAAGCTCCGTGTTCCACGGAGATCGGCTTCATATAAGTCTCTTCCAACGCTGTGATCACGACAATTGGCGGTCTATCCGCGCAGCCGCTGATTGCTTCCAGCAGCACCAGCCCATGTGCGCCGGGATCGACATCAACGATCACCAGGTCAAGGCGTCGCATTTGCTCCCGTAAGATCCTAAACGCCTCCCGGCTCGTCTTCGCCAGTAGCACGGCGCAGCCATTGCCAGCCGCTGCTTCCGATACCATCCCTTCAGAATCGCCATCGGCGTCAACTAAAAGGACAACGTTGCTTTTCATATCACGAGCGCCCCCCGGCTTGGAACGATGATTACAGGACATTCGGCATACCGCACCACATGTTCGGCTACGCTTCCGAGCAAGGCGCGCTTGAATCCGCTGCGCCCATGAGTGGAGGTCACAACTAGATCGATTTCGGGCTGCTCCGTTTCGCCACAGATTTCGTCGATCGTAGAACCGGTCCGGATTTCTGTTTCGCACGGAACACCCCGCAAAAATTCCATTCGCGCGAGCTTGCTCATGTCTTCCCGAACGGCCGTCTTTGCTGCTTCGATCAGCGGCGTAACGTCGGCGCCAACCCGATCCAAAGCTAAGACCTGGGTATAAGGGAAAACGACATGAAAAAGACGGAGGCTTGCGCCAGTGCTTTTTGCCAAACGCGCAGCATACTTTACTCCAGTGAGAGCACAGTCAGAAAAATCCACCGGGACAAGAAGTTTGCGCGGTCTGAGGCCGGCCGTGCCGACCGCGTCATCCAAAACCATCGATTGATACTTCGCGCCGCGGAGGACCAGGACTGGGCAAGGGGCGTAGCGAACGACGCGTTCCGCCGTGCTTCCCAGAACAACATGTTTCAGTCCGCTGTGGCCGCGCGTCGGCAGAACGATCAGATCGGCTTCGATATCGCGGGCCAGTTTGCAAATTTCTTTGAAGGGCCGTCCTGAGACAACATGGCAATTGTCCGGCCAAAACCGAACATCATGTTTGTGTTGCACTTCAGCGAGCCGGTCTTGCATTAACGCAATCGCATCTGCGCAGTTGAGCATCAAATGTCCGGCGCGTGAGATTGTAGTCAGCTCATCCGCAGGCTGGACATGAACCAAGTGAATGGTAGCTTTGAATTCTTCCGCGAGCGGGATCGTATATTTAAGCGCTTGCATCGAAGCGCGCGAAAAATCCAGTGGCACAAGAATCGTCTTGATCTGCAACAGTTCTTCGCGATCGGATGTCTTCATTGCCGAGGTTGGAGCCTTACTCGCGGCTGATTGCTGCGAGGTTGTTGCTGGTTCGCGTTCTTCAATCATCGTCTTCATGGCCAAAGATTAGTTCAGATATGGGCGAGCCTCCTTAGCGCGCTTTGCTAAAAACCAGGCGTTTCTTGGCTCTTACTGGGGCGCGCCATCCGTCGGTGCGCCTGATGGAACGCGATCAGAACGAATGCGATTCGCGGAACTTGTTTGTCTTGCGCCGCTCGGGAAATGGGTGCGCGACCAATTTTCGATTTATTTTCGTCAATCTCTTGGTTGAAACCGGCAACGCTTTGCTCTTTGCAGCCCGAGTGGCCGGCTTCCGCGTGCGTTGAGTCTGGCGTATCATGTGCGCCGTTCTGACTTCGGGATGTGATGGCACTACCAGGACCGGACGCTTCGCGCGGCGCACCACCTGTTCAGCGGTGCTGCCAATTAAGACATGTTTCAAGCCGGTATATCCGTGTGTAGACGTAATGATAAGATCGACATTGCGATTCTCCGCAAACGTACAAATCTCGTCCACCGGTGGTCCGACCTGGACCACTGTTTGAAACTTAACTCCGCGGAATTTCGCGAGTCGCACAAATTTTTCCATCTGACGTTCGGCGTCCTTACGCGCGGCTTTTGTTAAGGTGGAAAGATCGTACATGGCGTAGCCATCGGCCGTGAAGGCGTAACCAATATGGACCGCATGAAAAACGATCAACGAGGCCGCGACCTGCTCGGCAAATTTAATCGCGTATTCGAGCGCCTGTAATGAGCATTGCGAAAAATCTACCGGAACCAAAATGCTATTAATGTTGCCGCTCGTCTTTCCGTTTAAGGCAGATCGGCTCGACTTTTTCCCTCGCTCTCGTGCGACCAATACGGGACAGGGTGAATGCTGCACGAGGCGTTCCGCGGTGCTCCCCTCAAAAAAATGCGCCACACCGGTGTAGCCATGAGTGGGAGTGACTATTAAATCCGCATCGACCTGGCGAGCCACTTTGCAAATTTCGTTGAATACCGGAGTCTCATTTTGGACGTAGCAGTTAACCGCTGATATTCCGTATTTCCTGGCCAACGCTCTCAACTGGCCAGCAACTCGCTGCGCGACCTCTTCGGAAAAGGTGGGTACGGACACCGGAACAAACGCTCCCGGCGCCATGAAGCCCACCGGATAATAATATTCATGGACGTGCACTAGATGGATCGTGGCGCCGAACCGATTGGCCAGCCGTCGTGCTGTTTCAATGGTTGGAGCGGACATCCCGGAGAAATCCACTGGAACGAGAATGTTTCTAATATCGGGCTTTTTCATGTCTTCAAATAGAGACTAACCGCCTTGTTTGGCTCAGCATCGCTTGGCAAAATTGCGTCATTTCTTGTGCGCAGATTCGCGACCAGTGGTCGCGAATCCACGGGCACCTTCATCTTTGTCGATGCAGCTTGTTCCAGAGAACCGCGCCGACGCAGCCGAACACACCGCTGATGTGTGCGCTAAGCCGGTGATCCGAAGCGATGGTGCGCTTCGATCGTGTCGATCCCGAGAGAGGCGCAGATGTGTCTCGTCGCCAGCATCCCGGCGGCGGTCTTAATCATGCGGTCGCTTTCGTTTTTCGGCAGCGGCACCCCTTCGTGCGAGACGCCGTCGATCTGAAAACCACGCTCGAGCAATTCGGAAAGGAATTGCTCGGCTGCGACCGGATCGTCGGTGAGATGGTGGTGCTTCTGCGTGTGTCCGTGGAATTTGATTCCGTATTCGATTTTGTATTTTGCCAGCATAGTTGAACCTCGATTCTTTAAATTTCTCCGTAGTTCGCTTTGGCGGGAAGTTCAACCGCGCCGGCCTTTTGGACCGAGACCTTTGAGGAGGTCTTCGGAAATGGCGGCGATCTCCTTTACCTTTTTTTGTGAGATTTGCGTATCTTCGGACGCGAGAAGCAGCCGGATTTTTTGTAAACCCTCGCGCATTCTGACTAGAATTGGCTTGGTTCGCATGTCGCCACTCATTCCCGCTAATTGCTTTTCGACATAATCGAGCAGCGCAGGTTGCCGCAGAAGCGCGGCGTCTTCGGGCGTATAGTTCTGCAACACCAGTACCGAGAGAGCTTCCGTGCCGCGCAACCAGCCGCCAAGGCTTACGAGTTGCGCGAGCTGCTCGCTCTTGAGTTCGTTCATGCCCTGATCAACGTCGGGAAGCACGCTGTCCCATTCCTTGCGCACCGCGGGCCAGTCACCTCTTTCAGCGTGCTCGATGATACTGCGACTGCGCCTGAGCACCGCCTTTTCCACTCCCAGCCCTCGCGCCAATGTGAGCACGGCGCGGCCAACATTTTTCGTCTCGGCTGTGTCTTCCGCTTCGACCGCGATGAAACCTTCGGCAATGACAGCGCCCAGCAGGAGCGCGATCTCCGCCTGATCACCGTGTGGCCTCCACTGAGCGAGTTCCGGACGCTGCACCGCGCGCCAGTTCGAATGAGCAAACTTATCGAGGGTATTGAATATCTCGCTCGGTACCGGCACCAGGACGTCGTCGATCGCTCTGGCTTGGGGAGGGAATTGCTTCACGCTGGCGTCCGGCAGTGTCTGAGCGACCAAGGGCGGCGTTAGAATCGTGAAAGCGAGAAGGTAGATCGAAATTTTATGCATGGTCGTTTCTGATCGGCAGCGGACTGCGCTGCGTTCGCATATATGGTTTAATCGCAGCGACAAACTTTATCGGTGGAGCCTGTTCCACAGCATCGCACCGGCGTATCCAAGGATGTATCCCGACATGGAGGTGACGGCGAGAAGGGTGACCGCGGCTTCGGCATTAAACGGTTTGATGCTGTAGATCGGCTGAATCATGTGCGCCCAGAAAACAAAGTTGATCAATGGCTGCGCCCAGCCCACGGCAACCAGAGCGACCCAGATGACATGCCATCCGCCAATCAACGCTGCGATTACGAGACCGACTTTTTTTGGATTAGCCATAAACGGCGTCCATCGTGTTTTTCATTTGTCTCCGGAATCGAGTTAAGCGGCTTTGGATGCTCGTTTTCCGGTTGTCAGATGTGCACGAAATTGCGTGGGTGATTGCCCAAAGATACGCTTAAACATGCGATTAAACTGGGTGAGCGATTGGAAGCCCACGTCATAGGCAATCTCGCTGATCCGCCGATTTGGATTCAACAGTTCCGTCCTTGCATCTTCCAGGCGCATGCGCGCCACGTAGTCGGTGAATTTCAAGCCGGTCGATTTCTTAAAGACCTTGCAGAAGTGAAAGACGCTCGCCCCAGAGGCCTTTGCCACGTCTGCCAATGAGAGCGACTCCGTTTTGTTCTTCGCGATGTACTCGCGCGCTTTCTGGACAAACAACGGCTCGGCGTTTTGTTTCTCGAGCACGATCTGATTGATCAAAGCGGAGAGCTGTTTGGCAAAAAAGGTTAGCAGTCGAACGATTGCGCCATACCTGTCTTGAGGAATGAGCGGATTATGCTCCCAAGCCTTGCGCACGTCGTTCGTAAATCGAAATCCATATTCAGCGAGCGTGCGCTTCACTTTTTCGGTGTCAGCTCTTTGGGGCGAACGACGCATCACCTGACCGATACGCAGATATCCAATCGTCTTGTCGCCAAGCTTTAACGGTACTGCAGTCTCGGTTAGTCCAAATGGACAGGTCACGGTGTGCGGAAGCTCGTTAGTATGCTGAATCATCTGCTCATGCGCTTGCAAACAAACCGCTAGAGTCGCGCGATTCTCCGCGAGCATGGCGCAAAACGCATTTTCGTTTTTTTTCCCATGATGTGCGAGTTGCCAGTAATCCAGAGGCTGGAGGGTTAAAGGCAGACCAGTCGCCTTGGTAAACACGCTTTCGTAGTCGCGAAACAAGCGGGAGCGTATCAACGTATCGATCAGTTGCTTGTTAAGATTGCCATCGGCACCTGGCACCGCGACGTGGTTCATAACAGGGATTATTATTATCCACTATCGTTTCCCAGGCCGAATTTAGCAATTCGAATACGATTAGAGTTCGACTGTTAACCTGACAGCAAGGCGTTCTAGTCCGCCCGCGAAACTATTGGCCGTTGTCGTCGCCTGGTGTGTCGAATTCCTGATCCATAAATGGTGATTCCAGCACCACCGGCTCTAACGAGACCTTACCTGAGTGAACCCCTAACATTTTTCGACGCGCATTCTGCATTCTCCGGGTCATCACTGCATTCATTCGCTTTAACAAATCATAACCTAATGAATGATCGCGCTCGCAGTATTCGCGGAGAACCGAGCCGGCAAAGCATATCGCGCGAGTCGGCGCGACCGCCCGAGCGGTAAATTGCCAGGTGTAAGGCGGAAACATCCACGACCACCCCAGTAAGTCGCCCGCTCCGATCGTGTCTACCACAACCGGTTCCCCGTGATTCTTCCCGGATTCCAATACTACTTTACCGGTTTCGATTAGAAAGAAGCGATCGGCCCGATCGCCCTCGCATAAAACAATATCGCCGGGCTGGAAACGAATTGAGATCGCGCAGTCGGTTAACAACACAAGTTGTGTTCGATTCAGTCCGGCAAGAAACGGATGAAGCGCCACGCGAGTCGCCATCGTTTCGCCATAAGTTTCAGTTTGTATCAGTTTTTTTCCTTCTTTCAACGACTGCGGGACTTTGACCGGACCATTAGCCCCTCCTCTCTCTCTCATCCAACGATTCCTCGATTAGAAGTGCGCGCGGATCGTCGATGCCGCAGGAAAATTCAGACGTGCTTCGTCGCTGCAGGCAAACCGGTTGAGATAGAACCTTAGGCTCAGCTGTTCTAATCTTTTGTGACAACCGCTTTCCGTTCTTCTTTTTAATGGGTGCTTTCGTTTTCATTTTTTCGATCTCTTCAGATGAATTCATGCTCCTTCTCGCGAACTACCAAGACCGGACACGGCGCCGAACGCGCCACCCGCTCGGCTGTGCTACCGATGCAGAAGTGTTTCCAACCTGAGAATCCGTGTGTTGCGATCACGATAAGATCGACATCCAACTCTTTGGCCGCCTCCAGAATTTCATGCGAGGCCAGGCCCGTGCGGATCGCCGATTTGGTCTCGACCACACCGGCGGCGCGGGCCGATGCTACCCATGCGCGTAGATTCTTTTCCGCGGTCGCTAGTTCTTGTTCGGAAATAACCGGCGCTGGAATTCCCATAAAACTCGGCGGCACGGGTTCAAGCACATGAAGCAGCGTCAGTTCTGCCCCAAATTGTTTGGCAAAGCGCAGCGCGTACTTGAAAGCCTTGCTTGAAGCGGGCGAAAAATCCGACGGCACCAGGATCTTCTTGAGGTTAAGAAGGGTTGAATCCGTACGATCTGGCATCACTTCGGTTTTCATCGATGCATATTTTGCTCGCGCGGCAGTCGTTGCGCTCTTCTGTGTTTGCTAAACTCTGTGCGTTTCTTGCGCTGATTTAGATCGGATTAAGCGTCGCAATTTTCGCCCAATTAAAGCAAAGACGCGCCGAGCGGCTTCTCCGTGGCAGCTCAAACTTGCCGCATAAGAAAGGAGTTTATGGACTACGTTATCGTATTCATCACCGTCGCGATGGTCGCGCTCTATGCGCTAATCATCGGCCGTTGTCTGCCAAAGAGTTAGTTTTGGAGATTCAACACTTTGCAGAGCCCGAACAGCATTGAATCGCGCGTCGCGTGTCTTTTTGGACGGGAAACTCGATATCAAATAACTGCGAGTTGTTAAGCATGCGCAACATCGATGCACCTGCCTTTCACCGAACAGCGCGTCAGCAAGTTAAGGCGACAAGAAGCATTCGCCTCAGCTACTCTTCATCCGCTCGTCGGAATATTCGATCGGATCTTGGAGAAAATACCGCCGCAGTTCGGTGTACATTTTCGGATGATGACCGCGGAGCGCATATGGCCGCTCAAAGAAAGCCTCGGTTAAAACAGCAAAAAACTCCGCGGGATTAGTGGCTCCGTAGGTATCGAGCAACGTGGGTATTCCGGTTTCATCGGCCGCGCGCAGCGACGCAAATTCGATTCTCATCACCTCGCGCCAAGACAATCGCTGGTCGCGGGTCGCTAATGCCGGAGCGCCATCCGCCGCATCATTTTCGTAATCGAGCTGGTGGGCAAACTCATGCAGGACAAGGTTCTTGCCATCCGAAGAATCCGCTGCGCCGGATTTGACCGCATCCCATGCGAGTACCATCGCTCCCAGTGTGCGCCCGGTCTCACCTTGGCGAAGGCTCGCTCCCTCTTCCCATACTGGGCCTTCAATCGGCCGCTCCTCTTCTGCCACGTAGATCGAAGGGTAAACGAGAATTGTGAGAAGGCGTGGAAAGTAATCGGTCTTGCGATGCAGGAGGAGAAGGCAAGCCTGCGCCGCGATAGTGAGACGAATCTCGTCCGTGATTTCCAATCCATTGCAGCCTTCAAAACGTTTTTCCGCGAGAAACACCTGGATGTGGCCCATCAGTTCAACCTGGTCGTTGGCAGAAAGCCGATGGAAAAATGGAACGTCGCGTTCGATCAATTTCAGCCAATCTTTCGGAAAGAGCTGAGCCCGAAGCTGGCGCCGCCGCCGCTCCTTCAATCCAAAAAACATCCCGAAATATAGACGCCCCACCGCGAAACCGCCTCTCGAAAATAACTCGGACATCGTCTTGAGAGGTACAATTCAGTCTCGCATTCAACTGCGACTCGGTTTATCACGATTGGAATGAACACTGTCTCCATTTCTCGACGCAGATTTGCGCAACTATTGGGCGCCGGCGCGGCCGCGGCTGTTGCTAAGCCCGCATTTTCTTTCGCGGCCGAGCCGATTGCCCAACCGGCAACTACGAGTGTCGTGCGCTTGAGTTCGAACGAGAATCCTTATGGGCCTTCCTCGAAGGCCCTCAAAGCAATGAGCGATGCTTTCGACCTTTCATGCCGCTACCCGGACGAACATGTCGATGAGCTGATTCAGGCGTTGGCGAAACTCAACGGTGTCAATCGCGATCAGATCTTACTCGGCGACGGCTCGGGCGAGATTCTCAAGTTGTGTGCGGAAACTTTTACCGGATCGACCCGCGGCAAACTAGTTGCCGCCGATCCGACTTTCGAAGCGATCCTCAATCACGCGCGCGTCAACGGCGCTGAGGTCGTGAAAGTTCCGCTCAATCGCAGCTTTGGTCATGATCTTCCAAAAATGATGGCAGCTGCGAAGGAAGGGCTCATTTACATCTGCAACCCGAACAACCCCACCGCCAGTATCACGCCTAGGAATGAAGTGGGCGAGTTCATCGCCAAAGCTCCGCGCCAAACGATGGTTCTGGTGGACGAGGCTTACTACCATTACGCCGACAGTCCCGACTACGAGAGCGTGATCCCGCTGATCAAGGATCATCCGAACCTGATCGTCGCGCGCACGTTCTCGAAGATTTACGGCATGGCCGGATTGCGCTGTGGCTACTGCGTGGCGCAACGTGAAATGATTGAACGAATGCGTCCGCATCAACCGTGGGACAGCGTCAACATCATGGCTCTGGCCGCGGCGATCGCGAGTCTGAACGACCCGGATCAAGTCGCAAACGGCAAACGTCTCAATAGCGAAGCCAAAACATTCGTGACCAGCGAGCTCGAGGCGATGGGCTATAAACAAATCCCTTCGCAAGCCAACTTCATCATGGTCGATGTAAAGCGCCCGGTCGCGCCGCTGATCCAGGCGTTGAAACAGCGCAACGTGCAAGTCGGCCGGTTATTCCCGGCCTTGCCGAACCACATGCGCGTCACCATCGGCAAGAAAACCGAGATGGAGAGTTTTATCTCAGCGTTCCGTCAAATAGCAGCCTGATCTTCAAACTGAAAACCGCCGCGGACGGCAAGAGCTACAATTATTGTTGGAGCCGCCAGGCGTTCGCCTGCCAGAAAGCAATCAATCCGGCGTTGGTTCCGCTGAAAATATTGCGTTCGGCTTTGCGAATATTGGCCACGCTTCTGGGATGGGTCGCGCGCGGGAGATCGCACTTACCGTCACCGGTATATTGCCAAAGGTTCCAGCGAGTCCATGGCGCCGTGTTACGCGGCGCAAAATGGTAATTCGCGATCCACAGCCAGCAATTGGCGAGCACGTGCCGTTGCGCCGGCGTGACCTTTCGATCGTACAAAACCTGGCGAATGCGGTATTCGCTGCAGTAGATGCCGGGATAATTGCCGGTGCGTTCGCGAATGCGTTCGACGAAAGCAACCGCTTGATCGACCCGCATCGTGCCGCCGGGATAGTGGCCGTTCTTTTCAAAATCCAGGACGAGCAGGACGCCATTTTGGCCCGAATACGACAGAGACGACTCAACGACGCGCAAGAAATGATCCGCCTGGCGAACTGGATCTGTGCCGTCGCCAAAATGATACGCGCCCCAAAGCAAGCCCGCTCGTGATGCGACTGCGTGTCGCTCGCCGTAATAGGCGTCGCGCTCCAACCGCGGATAGCTCGCTTCATGAATCACGCCCAAGATGCCCTCGCTCTTCATGGCAACGAAGTCCGGCCGCATCAGATCGTAATGCGACAAATTCACCACGTTGTTTGCGGCAAATGCACACACCGATAACGCGTGCAGCACCAAGAGAATCCGAGTAAGGGCGAGTTTCATCGCGCCGAAGATAACTGGCGTACGCACTTGAGCAACGAAGATGCGCCGGCGCGCGCCGCGAACGCCGAAAGCTACGGGTCGAGCATCACCCGTGGATCGCGCGCGTACTTAAAACCGGCCAACGGCTCGACCAGATCGATATCCTTATTCAACGCCATTACCTGAAAAGCGCGACCCAGCATTTCCGGGTGGAGCAGCGTTTGCAGCGCGCGTTTCGCTTTCTCACCTTCGATCAACGCCGGGAATTCGGAAATGATTCCAGTTAGAAAATGATGTTGGTCGATAAACGCGTTTACCGATAAGCCGCAAGTTTCCGCCCTTTCCGCAACGCTGGTCCAATTTACATGCGCCGTGATATCGGCGTGGCCAATTTCGTCGAGCGGCGAAACAAGATGCCGATGTCGTGCGCGCACCTGCAAAGTTCCGCGCGTCCGATCCGAGGCGTAGAATTCTTCCCGCGGAAATCCGTAATCGACGATCAAGATATAACCGTGCGTCACTTTGGAAGAGAGGCGGTCGATCCAATCGAGCGCGGCCAGATTGATTTCAGTTTCGTAACCAGCCGGTTGCGCCGGCAAAAAATTTACACGCTTTTGAAGCGCCGGATCTACAATGGCTTGTTCCGCGAACGCGAACTGGTCGTGATCGACTGCCACAAACTTTTCTCGCCAGCCCTCGCCAGTTGATACGACCAAATGCACTGGCATCGCGTCGAGTAGTTCGTTCGAGAAATGAACGCCGATGAATGGCTCCAATTCATCGAGTGACCGTCGCCATTGCACGCGATCGCCGAATTCCTTTAGCGCGTGCGATTGTCGATCTTGTAAAACGGGGAACGGCTCGATGATGAAATAGCGAAGAGTCGAAAAGAATTCCGGCAATTTCTCGCGAAGCGCGGTTAAAACATCGCGCGCAAACTCACCGTCATGCGCGCCTTGCTCGACGATAGTGAAATTGTCGATCTGGCCGAGCCGTTTCCAAATCTCGGCGAATTGCGCGGCCAATAATTGTCCAAACAACGGTCCGACGCTGACATTCGTAAAGTAATCGCCCTTCAGCCCGATCGACGCTCGCCCGCTTGAATAGTACCCGTGCTCCGGATGATAGAGAACCTGCTCCATAAACCACGCGAAAGACTGCGGGCCACGCGTTCTTATTTCCGCATGAATAAACTCAATCAAAGCGAGATTGCCGGTTCTCAGAGGCAGAAAACGTCCACCGTCCTGCTCCGTCTGTCATCCCGAGTCGCGTAGACGACGAGGGAACCCTCACCGGGTGAATGATCACGCTCTATCCCCGTGAACGCGCCGGCTTATGTGAGGTCCCTCACATCCGTTCGGGTTGACAACGTTGTTTTCGTTCACCTGTAAATGTTGGGCGTTGAGCGTTCGACGTTTGCCTTCTAAGTTGCGCACCCACTCCTAAGTCGACCACTTGAGAAAGCCCAACACATATCTGGCACCGCCGCCCGGTTATCGCTTTCGCGGTCCGTGGTATACCGGTCCGCGTTTCTATGTCCCTGTTGCGATTGTGGCAGCGTTCGTTGTCGCGCTCGCGATTTATTTTTCCATTCTCGCTTCCGGTCTCAAAAACGAGGCTGCCGCTCTCGATTTGAGCAGACTCCAACAGATGGAATCGGCCAGCGTGATTCTCGATCGGAACGACAAAATATTCGGCCAAATCTACGTCGAGAACCGCGAGACCATTCCGTACGACCAATTGCCGCGCGATCTTGTGAACGCGGTGGTGGCGGCGGAGGACGCGAAATTTTACCGGCACGGCGGCTACGATTTGTTCGGAATCGCTCGCGCCACTTTGAAAAACTTGACGGCCGGCCATGTGCGGCAAGGCGCGAGCACGATTACGCAGCAGCTCGCGCGCAACAGTTTCGCGCTCAAAGAGAAAACTTTTCGGCGCAAGCTGCTCGAAATTTTTGTGGCGCGCCGGATCGAAGAAATCTTCGGCAAACAGAAAATCATGGAGCTCTATTTGAACCGCATTTATTTCGGCGGCGGCCTTTACGGAGCGGAGGCGGCGGCGCGGGGATACTTCGGCAAGCCGGCGCGCGAAATGTCGCTGACGGAATGCGCCACGCTCGCGGGCTTGATCAAGAGCCCGAATCGATTGTCGCCGTGGAGCGATCGGGCCGCGTCGCGTGAAGCGCGGAATTACGTGCTCACCCGGATGCGCGATCTCGGCTTAATCGGTGGTGATCGATGCGCCAGTGCGCAAGCCGAAGAGATGGCGACCGGCAGCCGCCAAAATGCGCAGGGCCAAACCTACGCAGTCGATTACATCCGCCAGCAAGTCATCGCCGCGGTCGGGTGGGATCGCGCTATGAACGAAGGCTTCCGCATTCATACGACAATCGACGCGAATCTTCAGAAAGCAGCGGAGGATTCGGTGCGCAAGCATCTCGATGAGGCCGAACAGCATCCCGGTTACAATCATCAAACTTACGCCGAGTACGCGGCGAACTTTCGCAAAGCGAAATCGAGCGGAACGATGTCGGGCCAACCGGCGCCCGAATATCTCCAGGGCGCGGTCATCGGCCTCGACAATGAGACCGGCGGCATTCTCGTGCTAGTCGGTGGACGCGACTTCGAGCACAATCAATACGATCGCGCGCTTCAAGCCAAGCGTCCCGCCGGCACCGCGATGCAGCCATTCGTTTACGCGGCCGCGTTCGAAGATGGAATGTATCCGGGTTCGGTGGTGGAAGATTCCGCGCTCGATAATCGCGCGGTCATGATTGGCGGCACGACCGGAATTCTTGGCGAATGGGGTCCGGAAACCGAAGAGAACCGTTACGAAGGCGCGATCACCGCCCGGCAGGCGCTCGCCAAATCAAAGAACGGCGCGACCGTCCGCATCGGCATGGACACCGGTCTCGACAACGTCTTGCAACTTTGTCGCTCGGCTGGAATTCGTTCCGCACTTCGGCCTTATCCCGCGACATTTCTTGGCAGCAGCGAAATCACGCTTTCCGAATTAGCGATGGCTTACACGATTTTTCCGAATGGCGGCTGGCGGCCAAACGCGCCGCACATTCTGGAACGGATCGACGAAAAGGATGGCAATATCGTTTGGGACGCACAACACGATCGCGGCCGACAAACCGTGATAAAACCGGAGACCGCCTACGAAGTTCATTCCTGTTTGGTCGACGCGCTTGAATCCGGAACCGGAAAAGATGCACACACGAAATTCGGGCTGAAGAAAATTCCTGCAGCTGGAAAAACCGGGACGGCGTACGATTTCACCGACGCGCTGTTTGCCGGTTACGACAGCAATTTTACCTGTGCGGTCTGGGCTGGTTTCGACAAGCCGCAAAAGATTTATCGAGCCGCGTTCGGTCGTGAAATTGCGTTGCCGATATGGGTCGACATCATGAATGTCGCGGCCGAGCAATATCCCCCACGAGAATTCAAGCAACCGGCCGGCCTCGAGAATATCGAGATTTGTTCGAGATCGGGTCTGCTGGCCACGGACAAATGCTACGACGCCGTGAAAAGCGCCACTGGCGAGATCGTGCAGCGGCGCACCACCTACGAAGAAATTGCCACCGCCGCGCAGGCGCCGACCGAGCCGTGCAACATTCACGGCGAACCTCGCGCCCGCCTTGCCCGCGAGCTGCCGGCGGCAGAATTTCCGCGCGCGTCGCTTGCCGTCGATCTCAACGACGTCACGCCGGTGATCATGAAAACGCCCACACTCCTGGCGGACAAAGACCCCTACAATTCGGCAAGGCCAAACATTAAGACGCAACCCGAACCTGAAAAAGATACAGCGGAGAAGGCCGCGGTCGAAAAAACTGTGGAAATAAAAAAAGCGGAGCCGGTGACGCCGGATTCGGAGTCGATCCCAAAAGCGATTCCAGTCGCGCCGGGTGATGAAAAGCCGGAAGAACCGGTCGAGATTCGCAAGGCCGTGCCGGTTGGACCGCTCGACGAAATAAAGGACGGAACGCTTTTGGAATCGACCACTCCACCACCAAACAACGACGACCAGCGATGACGTCGAGTGGCGAAGCACAATTTCGGTTGACCGTCCTCAACCCGGGTGGACGAGACGTGGCGCAGAGTTTTCGCGAAGCCGGCGAAGCAATCGGGCACGCGCCCGTAAATTTCCATGCCTACGCGGCTTGCACGAACGGATCGTTCCATCGCGACACAAAGCAGGCCGTCGCCGAAAACAGCGCCGTCCTTCTGTTGTTGCGCGGCGATTTCAAGGCCAGTGAGCGGGCCTTGGAGGAACTCAAGAAAAACAAATGCAGAGTCGTTGTCTCATTGAAAGAGACTGGCCTTCATCAAATCGCGCAACAACTGAGCGATCGCGCAAGACTTTCCCGGTTTTTGCGAATCATAGCGAAGGCGGATGGTTGCATCGCGAGCACCCCGGAAGCGGCGGAGATTTATCAGCAAGCGCGATCGAAGAGCGACCCATCCACCGTCGCTTTTATTCCGACTCCCTATCCGCTGGAAGATCGACAATGGAATTTCACAGTTCCGCCAAATCAACATGCCGGGATTCTTGTCGGCACCCGCGAGTGGAAGGTGCCGTCGCGCAATCACGCCACCACGCTGCTGGTCAGCCGCCGGCTTTGCGAGGCTACCGGCGAGCGGGTGACTGTTTTTAATCTTGATGGACGAAAAGGAAGGCAGCTTCTTGCCGAACTAAAATTTCCAAATGGAAAATTGCGCGTGATCGAGAAACGAATGCCGTACGTCGATTACCTGCGCGAAGTCGCCCGGCACAAGATCGTTTTCCAATTGGATCGCAGCCGTGTGCCCGGTCAGGTCGCGGGCGATGCGCTTCTCTGCCGGACAATTTGCGTTGGTGGCGACGGTGCGATTGACCGAATGGCATTCCCACAAACCTGCGGCGAGGGGCGCACGACTAACGAACTGGCCGCGATCGCGTCCGGATTGCTCAACGATACGAACCGGCGCGCCACGCTTGTCCTAGAAACGCAATGGCGCGCAATGGAACGGCTTTCGTTTCAAGCTATTCGTCCGCAATTTGCGAACTTCTTCGCGAAATTGTAGCGGCGCGTAGATCCCTTAAAAATTGCGGCTGAGGACAGCCACCACTACATCGTTTTCAAATAAATCTCCTCGAGCCGGCGTACTTGTGCGCGCTGATCGAACTTCTCGCCGACAGCTTGCGAGCCGAGCAGTGCGAGTCGCGCGAGAAGATGTCGATCTTGCACGGCGCCGAGCAATGCCTGAGCGAGCGCGGCATGATCGCACTCGGCCACGAGCACGCCGCTGATGCCGGTCTCGATTGCTTCCGGAATTCCACCGTGATTCGTGGCAAACACCGGCAGACCGCTCGCCATAGCTTCGAGCATGGAGTTCGGAACGCCTTCCTGATTTCCGTCCCGGCCAGTCTCGCTTGGGTGAAGAAAAATATGCGACGCGTAAAAAATCTCGCGAAGTTGTTCCTGCGACACAAATCCGCGAAACGAAACACGATTGTCGATCTTGAGTTCGCGCGCGAGCGCTTGCAGCTCATCGAGCAACGGGCCTTCGCCCGCAATTGTGATGGTCGACCCGGGATGGCGCGCGCTGAATTCCGCGAAGGCGCGCAAGGAGGTCGCCACGCCCTTCTTCTCAATCAAGCGGCAGGCTTGCACGAATCGCCATTCATCGTTTTCCGGAAAGACGCGCTCGCGAAAGGGAAATTCGTCGAGCGGAATTCCCGTGCGCAAGATGTCGATCTTGTTTTCGTTACCGCCCAGATCGATAAGGGCACGCCGAAGCGATTCGGAACGCACGAGAACGTGGCGCACAGCATCGAGCATTTCCTTCGTCGCGCGTCGATACGCCGGTTTGTTCATGTCCACCAGAACGTCGGCGCCATGAAATGAAACGATCGTTGATTTCGGCCACGCGCGGATGAGCGGCAGCAAATGAACTCCGATGTGGCCGAAGTAAATGTGAAGCAGCTGTGCCTCCGTTTTCGTTAGGATTCGTAACAACGAATCCAGCTCGAATTTCGAAACCTGCCATGGCGCATCCAAGATCTGCCGGAACCAGAAACGTCGCAGGAAATGCGTGGCCGGTTTGCCGACCGTACAAACTCGATCAAACGGAAATTGATCCGCGTTCTCGCGTTTTTGCGCGATCACAATCGGCCGAACGCGCTCGAGAGAGGTAATCTGCCGGTAGATATGTAACATCTCCGGCTTAAGAAACGTCGCGCAATAGGATGCGACGACTGGATGTGATTCAACTGACGCGCTCAACGTTTGAATGAAACATCAAACTCGCCACAGGACGAGTCCGTCCGACTGGCGGACGCCGCACTTCAAACTCCAAACTTCCTAGAACACGATCTCGACCAGCTTAATTTGATCGTATTTCCCCGTGAAAGGATTGTAGGCCACGCTCTGCTCAGCCGTCCCGTACTTGGCCGGCGCTTTCGGGTTGAGCATTTGAAACGGGTTGCCGCCGCGAATCGCACGAGGAATCACTCCCTGCACCTCGCTGCGCGCGATTGGCGCCGGTTTTCCTGTTTTCGTATGTTTTTTGCCTGCGGGTGCGGTAAGTCCCTGCGGTTCGGCGTTCGCGGCGATCGCGGTCGCGATCAGGATGCTAAAAGTCAGTAATTTTTTCATAATTCCCTCTCTACAAAGCGCGCAAGTTCTTGCCCCTTACTACGCATCAGCCCACAATTATAGACGCATGGACTATTTGGAAAAGGCTAAACGCGTCCTAGATGTCGAAATTTTTGAGCTCAAGCGGCTCCGCGAACGTTTGGGCGAGAGTTTTTCGCAGGCCGTCGACTTGATCAAGGAAGCGGTGGATGGACGTGGAAAGGTCGTCATCCTCGGCGTCGGGAAATCAGGGCACATCGGCAACAAAATCGCATCCACCCTCACCAGCACCGGTTCGCCCGCTGTCGTGCTCGATTCGTTGAATGCGTTACACGGTGACCTCGGCATGGTCGCAGATGGCGACGTGATCCTCGCATTGAGCGCGAGCGGCGAGACCGAAGAATTGTTGCGCATCTTGCCGGCCGTCGCGCGTTTTCAGGTGAAGATCATTGCTGTTTGCGGCGATTCGAACTCGACGCTCGCGAAAAACGCGCACGTCTTCCTGGATGTGAACATCGAACAGGAAGCCTGCCCATTGAATCTTGCGCCGACTTCGAGCACCACGGTGATGCTCGCCCTGGGCGATGCGCTGGCGATGGTGCTGCTCGAAGCGCGCGGCTTCAACAAAGCGGATTTTGCGAAATTTCATCCGGCCGGAATGATCGGGCGCAGCCTGCTTCTGCGCGTGCACCAGGTGATGCGCACAAGCGAATCGATGGCTTTGGTTTCGCCCGAGACGCCGATTCGTTCCGTGTTGAAAGCGATGACTGATGTGCGCGCGGGCGCGGCGGTTGTGGCCGGAGAAGATCGGCAATTGCTTGGAATATTTACGCACGGCGATTTCGCGCGGCACTTCCAATCCGACTCGAAGATCGGCGATCGGCTTGTCGCCGATTTGATGACGCTGAATCCGGTCACGGTGCATAAAGACAAGCTCGCGGTTGAAGTTCTCAATCTCCTCGAGCGCCACCGCATCGACGACCTGGTGGTGGTCGATGACGACAACATGCCGGTAGGCATTGTCGATTCACAAGATCTCACGCGCTTGAAGTTGCTTTAAGCCCGTGTAAGAGTCCGCGCTCCCTCAACTCCTCAACTTCTCCAAATGGCTGCAGCAAACGATCTCCGAAAAGGACAAGCGATAAAATACAATGGCAATACCGCCATTGTCCTCGAAGTGCATCACCGCACCCCGGGAAATTTGCGCGCATTCGTCCAGGCGATCATCCGCTACATTAGCACGGGCAAGAGCGCCGACGTCCGTTTCGGTTCCACTGACAAGGTCGAGCTGGTCGATATCGAGCGAAAGCAAGTCGAGTTCAGTTACAAGGACAACAACGGATACCATTTCATCGATCCGGAGACCTACGACACAGTCGATCTTCAGGAAAATTTGCTAGGCGAGGCGAAAGACTACCTCGTCGAGAACCTCTCGGTGCAGGTCCTCTACGCCGAAGGCAAAGCGGTCGAAGTCGAATTGCCGGCGTCGGTCAGTCTTAAAGTAATCGAGTCTGCTGAGGGTTTGCGCGGCGACACCGCCAGCAACGTGACCAAGCCGGCGAAGCTAGAAACCGGCAAGACAATCAACGTCCCGCTCTTCATCAAAGAAGGCGAAAACATCAAGATCGACACGCGGACCGGCGCCTACATGGGTCGCGCGTAACAATCCATTAACCGCGGATTACGCGGATGGCGCGGATTTAGAGCCGGACGGGATGCGCCCGTCCTACAATTCTTCAACCTCCTTTGAATCCGTATTTATTCACGTAATCCGCGGTCGAACTCTCTTTTCCTGCTTTCCTGGTTTCCTGATTTATTCGTAATCTGCGGTCAAATCTTGGCCCCGGAAAATCATAGATCGACAAGACATCGCAGACGCCGATCGTCGCGCGGTGTAAAGATCGCGCCGTACGTCGTGCCGACGACGCGGTCGCGACCTGCCATCGATCCGCTCACCGTCCCGACGCGCTGGGTGAAATCTGTTTTCGCGATTTTTCTCCTGCCGGTCTGCGCAATTCTAAGTCAGACATTCTTTACCGTGTTTGCCCGCGCAACCGTGACCCAGCAGCTTTGGGCCGGCGCGGAATTCTGGTTCTTCTCGTTGGGCGCAGTTCTTTGGTTGATCGCTTTCTTTGGCTTACCGCGACCAATTGTCGTCTACGTGTTCGGCCACGAACTAACCCACGCTTTGTGGGTGTTGTTGATGGGCGGACGCATCAGCCGGTTCCGTGTCGGTCGCGACGGCGGCCACGTCGTCACCAACCGCACAAACTTTTGGATCGCCCTCGCGCCTTATTTCTTCCCGCTCTACAGCATTCTCGCGATCGGCATCTACGGCCTGCTCAGTTTGTTTTACAGCGTGCAACCGTACGGACCGCTTCTTTACGCGATCGTCGGCGCGACTTGGGCGTTCCACTTCACGTTTACTTGCTGGATGATCGGAAAGAACCAGACCGATCTCACCGATCACGGAACATTTTTCTCGCTCGTCTTGATCTATCTACTGAATCTGCTTCTGCTTAGCGTGATGCTGGTCCTGGCCTCAAAGCAAATTACCTTCGCGAGCTTCGGGTCGGATTTCGTTGCGAATATCGGCAATTTTTCGCATTGGATTGTCGATCTCTTCGACCGCTTCAGCCGCGGCGCGCATCACTAGAATTTCTTCTGTAGCGGCGCTCTGTGAGCGCCGAAACTAAAAGAACGGCGGTCATAGACCGCCGCTACAGTTCGTCACCGCTGCGAACGGCAAGATCGACAATGCCGCGGCGATCGCTAATCGTCGGCCTTCGAAATGAGCTTCGCGTCCCGTGAGAATGTCGCGCACGTTTTCAAGCGAAAGCGATTCCGGAAGATCGATAACTGTATCTTTCCATTTTTCGCCAAGCGGCGGAAAACCGATTCGCGAGGAGAGCCGCGGCGCGATCACGGCAATCCACTCGCCATTTAGCTCGCGTGCAAAACTGACGCAGCAATCGGCAAAAGTTCCGCTCGACGCGATTGGCAAATAATTTCCGCGCTGGAAGAGATCGGCATGTTTGCGCCGGAAATTCAGTAGCCGCTGCGTAAGAAACATTTTGATCCGGCCATCCGGCCAATTTTGCCAAAACTCTTCCGGCTTCGCTTCTTCAAGTGAAGCGAGTTTTTTCCGACTGCATTCGTAGTCAACCGGCCGGCGATTATCGGGATCGACGACCGAAAAATTCCAAACCTCGTTGCCCTGGTAAATATCCGGAACGCCCGGCGACGTCAGTTTGAGCAAAGTCTGCGAGAGCGAATTGATTGTTCCGAGGGGGGCGACCTCGTCGACGACGGGACAAAAAGCCGGAAGAAATTTGTTCTTCGCCGACGGCTCCAAAATTCTGGCGATGAAATCGCGCACGGCCGCGAGCCACTGTTCGTTCGGTTGAATCCAGCTCGTGTTCAGCTTCGCTTCGTTCAGGGCCTTGGCCATATAGGCCTGAATGCGCTCGACGTACTCCGCGTCCACGGTTTGCTCGGCTTCACCGCGCACATTTACCGGCCAGGTGCCGAGCAAAGTTTGGTAGAGCAGATACTCTTCGCTTGCGTCCGGCGCCTGCGATTCGTCGATGCGCTTTTTCCACCGGCGATTGACGAAACGCCAGCGCTGAATCGACCGACGCCAGAGCTGAGGGATTTCGGAAATCGCTACCATGCGTGCGCGCACGTCTTCGCTGCGTTTCGTGTCGTGCGTGGAAGTGGCGAGCAGACTCGCCGGCCAATCACGGTGTCGATCTTGATTGCGTTGATGGAATGTTTCGACACGAATCCCAAATTGCTGCGGCTCGCCGCCGACTTCGTTTAACGCGACCAGTCGATTGAAAATGTAAAACACGGTGTCCTCGAGACCCTTTGCCATAACCGGCCCGGTGGCTTGCTGAAACTTTAGAACAAAGTGCGCGTGCGCCTTGCGCGCTTCCTCATCCAAATTCTCAGGAAAACGAAAGAGCAAAATATCGCGCAGGAAATTAAAAACTGACTCTTCGATTCCCGGATTGCGCCGTTTCGCCGCATTGATCGCGCGCTCGACCACTTGTTGATCTTCTTCAGTTACGGGACGATCCGGGGCGAGATAGGTCCGATACACCGGAAAGCACGCAATCGTTTCGCGCACCGCGCGAGCGAGCGCCTGCAAAGTGAAATCGCGATACCAGCGGTTCTGTTCCGACAGCCGGTCGACCATGCTGCCGAGAACGTTCACGTCGTTGGCCAGCGCCAGTCGCATCACCTGGCGCTTCTTCGCGTAAACCAAATGTCCGAAATTAAGCGAGTGCCCGACAAACCATCGAAATGCCTTTGTGATCGCGGTCTCGGCTGACGAATCGACCAGCAGCTGCGTCACTTGATTCGCGAAATCGTAACCGGTCGTTCCATGGACCGGCCATTCCTTCGGCAATGTTTCGTCGTCAGTGAGAATTTTTTCCACGATCATGTAGATCGCGCGGCCATCTTTCGGAAGCGGAATCCCAAGGCCTTTCGCGCAGCGGCGTTGCAGTTTTTCAAAATATTGCTGCGGCAAATAAAGTCCGTCCGGATGATCGATCCGCAGTCCGGTCACGGCGCCGGTTTTGACAAGATCGAGAAGCAGTTTGTGCGTTGCATCGAAAACCTCCGGCAACTCCATGCGTATCGCCGCGAGATCGTTGACATCAAAGAACCGCCGGTAGTTGATTTCCTCCGCCGCTACCCGCCAGAAAGCGAGACGGTACGATTGCGCATTTAACATCTCGTCGAGTCTGTCGAAACTGCGCGAATCACCGGCATGTCCATTGATTTGGCGAAGCGCTTTCTCGATTGCCTGCTGCACGCGCGGTTCTTCCTGACAACGCCGCTCTAATCGACGCTTCACGATTTCCTTCTCGCGCGTTCGCTCGGCGATTCGATCGAGATCGATTTCGGTGCGCTTCGGCAAATATTCCAGCGCGGTCAGGATACTCTGAAATTCCGCGTAGAATTCTTCGCCTTTATATTCGGCGAGATTCTCCAACGCGATCTCGAGAACGTAACGGTAAGTCCCGGGCGCGATCGGCAGCTCGTGATTGTAATAGCAGAGATAAAAAGCGCCGGCCTCGAAATGCATCTGAAGTTCACCGCGCTCGAGCACGCGTCCGTATTGTTCGCCCAGAATCGGCAGCAAGACTTTCTCGTGCAGATCGGATTTCAGCGGGTGCCAATCGATGTCGAAGTAGGGCGCATACATCGAGCTCGGGCCGTTCTCGAGCACGTCCATCCACCATTCGTTGAGCGGTTCGGCGATGCCCATGTGGTTCGGGACAAAATCGAGAATCTGTCCCATCCCGAGTGCGCGCAGTTCGGCGATCCACGCGTCATACTCCTCACGCGAACCGATCGCGGCGTTGAGTTTGTTGTGATCGGTGATGTCGTAGCCGTGCAAACTTTCCGCGCGCGCCTGGAAATACGGCGAGGCGTAAGCATCGCTGACACCGAGTTCATGCAAGTACGCAGTGATTTCACGCGCGTGCGTGAACCGGAACTGCCGGTTGAATTGCAATCGGTAAGTGCAACTGGGAATGCGCGGATGTTCGATCTTCACGAAAGTGAAGAAAGTTTAGACAGGATTTACAGGATGGACAGGATTACAAAAGAACAAATCCTGATAATTCAGTTAATCCTGTCTAATTTCTGCGACGTCTTGGTCGCCTAGGCCACTTCTGCCCGCGCCATGCGTTGGCGATCGAGGTACACCTTGCAAACACCTTTGATGCGCGTGAGTACGTAATAAATTGTCTGGCTGCGAATGCGAACGAGCTCCGAGCCGACAATGCGCGTCACGAAATCGCTCGGCAGATCGAGAATCTCCTGCGGGGTGCAGCCATCGAGACTTTTGCAAAGGATCGCCGCCATCGCGCGGGTGAGCGTTTGTACTTCCGGGCCAAGCGTCATGCGGATGTGCGCCTTCCCGTTCTCATCGACATATAAATAGACGCCGACGGTGTCGGCACATTCTTCATCTTTGCGAACATCCTCGAGATCGAACTTCTCTCCTTCGCGCGGCTCCTGTTTCTTCGCGTTGTCCGCGTACGAAACAAGCGTCTCACGCCGCTCATCTTCCGGGAGCGATTCGAAGAGATTGATGATCTTGTCTAACTTGGGCGGATACATGGGAAACCACTGAGATTCTATCGCGGATTACGCGGATTAAAACGGATGACTTATTCAGAACCAGACAAATCCGCGTAATCCGTGGTTCAAAATCCTACGCGCCCTTCTCGATCGGCGCGCCGACTTTGTTGCCCCATTCCGTCCATGAGCCGTCATAGTTGCGCACGTTATCGAGACCGAGCAGATACGTGAGTACGAACCAGGTGTGACTGGATCGCTCGCCGATTCGGCAATAGACGACCGTCTCGGTTTCCGGCTTGACGCCGCATTGCTCGAAATAAATTTTCGCCAGTTCTGGCGCCGACTTGAACGTGTTGTCGTCGTTCGTCGCCGTTTTCCACGGCATGCTTTTCGCGCCGGGAATGTGACCGCCGCGCAACACGCCTTCCTGCGGATACTCCGGCATGTGAGTGACCTCGCCTTTGAACTCACCCGGCGAACGCACATCGATCAACGGCTTGCCACTCTCGCTTTGCGCGAGCGCTTCATCGGCAAATGCGCGGATCTCTTTGTCGAATCGTTTCTTCGGCACAGAATAATTTGTCTTCGGATATTTCGGAACGTCGCGCGTCATCGGGCGTTGCTCCGCTTTCCATTTGTCGCGGCCGCCATTGAGGATCTTCACCTTGCCGTGTCCGAACAATCGAAACGCCCAAAGCGCGTAACACGCCCACCAGTTCGCCTTGTCGCCGTAAAAAACGCAGGTCGTGTCCGGAGTGATGCCGTTCTTGCTGCAAAGCTCGGCGAATGTTTCCGGCGCGATGTAATCGCGGATCACCGGGTCCTGCAGATCGGCGCGCCAATCGATGTGCACCGCGCCGGGAATATGCCCGGTGCCGTAAAGCAAAACGTCCTCGTTCGATTCGACGATCCGAATCCCATCGTCCTTGAGATGTTTCTCGAGCCAATCGGTTTCCACCAGCGCCTCGGGGTGCGCGTATTGCGTCGGGTTCGTTGCCATAGGACGGGAAATTTCAGTCCGCTTCCGTGTAGTCGCAAGGGAGGATTTCCAGCTTGTTATCGTTTCGAAACGAGGAGACAACGGGAGCTGTGCTCTCGCTCATTGCCATCGTCCTATTTCCGTTCGCGATCTGGCACCTGTGGAAAAATATCCAAATGGCGAAGGCCAGCACTTCCTGGCCGGGTGTTGACGGCGTTGTTACCGCGGCGGAACGCAAGCGCATTGCCCTGCGCCTGCAACCGTTCGTGACCTATTCCTACGCAGTGAACGGCATGAACTTCACTTCGAATCGCGTTTCATTCGCCGCTGCCATTCCGAAAAAACAGATCGACTCCGTCCTCGCTCGCTACCCGGCCGGCCAGGCCGTCACCGTCCATTATCAACCCGACAATCCCGCGCAAGCCGTCCTCGAGCTCGGCTCGGGCCCGCTCGTTGTCGCGCCATTTCGCACGCTGATCTTCGTCTTCATGTTTCTCATTCTGGTGAACATCGTCAGCTTTTTGGTGAAATACATCGAGCCACCCAAGCCACACATCCGGACCTACGATGACGTCGTCGCGGCCGATCCTAAACTTGGCGATCGCCTCATCCGGCAGGACGCCGAGAAAGGCAATGCGCAGGACCAATTCTATGTCGGCACGTGGTACATTCTCGGACACGACGTCGCCAAAGATCCGGCTGAAGCCGCGAAGTGGTTCCGCAAATCGGCCGACCAGGGATACGCCGACGCGCAGGTTTTTCTGGGGCAACTTTACGGCAGCGGCACTGGCGTCGAAAAAAATCTGACGGAGGCGATCGCGCTTTTCCAAAAAAGCGCCGCCCAACAAAATGTTCGTGCGTATGTCTGCCTTGGTTACAGCTACGAAAAAGGTTTGGGTGTTCCGCAGGACAACAAGCAGGCCGCCGAGTGGTATCACAAAGCCAAGGGCGATCCCCGCGCTGAAGCCGGTCTCAAGCGCCTGGCCGACGTAAACAGTAAACTTTAATTTGTCATCCCGGGCCGCAACCGTTCGGCAGGGTTCGCGACTGGGCAGAGCGTTGACCTCTCACAATCACTTGGCGCCTTCCGCAATCACACGCCTCCGGCCACCGAGGACAGGTGTAGGGCGCGTGTCCTCACGCGCAATTTCGACCTGAATTTCGACTTCGCCGCCTTGAATGCGAACTTCATCGAGTTGCCAGTGCCGAAGAAACACACGACCAGTCGGTCGGATCTAGCATGGGAATCGCTTCCAAGATGAATCGTGCATCAGTGTTTGGCAAAAAACAGCGTCGAATGGGAAATCCCCGCGCATCCTCGACAGACTAGATCGCTACGCAGATTCTCCCGTCCCGTTCTTGGCCGCCTTACCGATTTCTTTGAAAAGGGTCCGCGCTCTCTTGTCGGCGCGGTCTGTATCGTTTTGGTCTGCCTCGTGGGCCTGGCAGATTATCTGACCGGTTACGAACGCTCGATACTCGTCGTCTACTTTTTGCCACTGGCGCTCGGCACCTGGTTTGTAGGAAGAAATTTTGGCTTGTTGCTGTCGGTTATCACCGTCGCTGTCGGGGTCCTGTCCGACTTGGCGGCAGGGATTCCCGAAGTGCTTTGGTGGAACGCGGTAATGGTATTTGCTTGTAATACGGTCATTACCTGGCTGGTCGCGCACCTGCGCTCCGTGCTGCGCGAGCTCGATCAACGTGTCCGGGACCGGACCGCTGCGCTACAACTCGAGATTGGCCACCGCCAAGAACTCGAGAAAGAAGTCGCCGAAGTAACCGAGCGCGAGCGGCGGCGTCTAGGACAAGATTTGCATGATAGTCTTTGCCAGCATCTAACCGGCACGGCGCTTGTAGCCCATGTAGTGAGCGAAAGTTTGGCAGCGAAATCGCAGGAGGAAGCGGCCCAAGCGGGAAAGGTGGTTCGTCTGGTCGAGGAAGCGATCGATATTACACGAAACCTTGCGCGCGGATTCTTTTCACCCGACCTCGAAGCGGAAGGTTTGCAAGTGGCGTTGGAGGGCCTGGCGCAAAACACACAGGAGCGTTGCAATGTGCAGTGCCATTTCTTGTGCAACGAGTCGGTCTGCGTGCGCGATTCAACCACAGCGACGCAATTGTATCGGATCGCACAGGAAGCCGTAACCAACGCGATCAAGCATGGTCGCGCGCGGCAAATTCTGATCGAGCTAAGAGTGGCGACTCCCGCTCTGACTCTCACCATCACGGATGATGGCGAAGGTTTGCCCGATCTTCCGCTTCATCATGAAGGGCTTGGCCTTCGCATCATGAGCCACAGCGCAGGTTTGATTGGCGGCCGATTCACGGCCGAGTGTAATGGCGGAAGCGGCACCGTTGTTACCTGCGCGCTCACGACTAAACCAGAAGACCTTGCCGAGGAACATGAGCCGCTCAACGCCTGACATCTTCGCGCGCAAGAGCCGCGTATTTTTGGTGGACGATCATCCGCTGGTTCGCGATGGCTTGGCCACGCTCATTAATCAACAGGCGGACGTCGTCGTCTGCGGCGATGCGGAAGATGCCGCTAGTGCGTTGACGAAAATCGCGACCACGCGGCCGCATCTCGCTCTGATCGATATTTCATTGAAGCTCACTTCTGGCCTCGAGTTAATCAAAGACCTTCGTATTCAACATCCCGCGGTCGCGGTTGTAGTTCTCTCGATGCACGATGAAATGCTTTACGCCGAGCGCGCGCTCCGTGCCGGCGCACGCGGTTATGTAATGAAACGCGAGAGTACACAGAATGTGCTCACCGCTATCCGTCGCGTTTTGGAAGGCGGTGTTTATTTGAGTGATCGTGTGGTCGCGGCGATGGCGTTAAGGTTGGGCGGACGCCGGAGCAGCGACGAAGGTGAAGCCGCGCCCGTTCAACAGTTGAGTGATCGCGAACTCGAAATTTTTCGGTTGCTCGGGCAAGGTCGCACCACGTTAAGAATCGCAGACGACCTGCATCTGAGTCTAAAAACAGTGCAGGCTTATTGCGCGCGAGCGAAAGAGAAACTCGGGATCAACACCGCGCTCGAGTTACGTCGGATGGCGACGAGATGGGAAGACACTCACGCCGCCGAAATAGCGTAGGCCCTCCCTCGACCCACGCCGTGGGAAAATGTAGGACGGCGTCCTACAAGTAGTTTAGGCCAATCCGACCGCCCATCGGTGTGTCGATTGCTGAAAACGTAGGTGTGAAAATTATAGATATTAATAAACATGACGGTTTTACACTCGTGGAGATCATGATTGTTGTCGCGATCATCGCGCTGCTTGCGACCATTGCCGTGCCCGGCTTCCTCCGCGCGCGCAAGCGCGCGCAAGCAACCCGCATCCTGAATGACCTGCGCTTGATCGATGCTGCGGTGGATCAATACGCGATCGAGACGAACAGAGCGAGCGGTAACCCAGTCGGCATCACGGACTGGACCAATTATCTGAAGAAGGGCTCAATACTTTACAATACGGGCGCAGATATTTTCGGAGACGCCTATGGTCCGCAAAGCGTGGATTCGCTTCCGGCGGTACCGTCAAATGCCAAACAAACCTTGTCCGACGTCGTCGACACCTCGTTTTGGTCACCCTATCAGTAGGGACTTAAGGGAGTGTGCTTCATTTGGACGCGGCGCCGGTCAGTCTTATCCACTTCGCATACCAATCGAGATAGCGTTTGTAGCGGTCGATGATGTAGCTCGGCTTCTTGAGCCGATGGAATTGGCCGGGATAAATTACCAGTTCGGTCGGCACATTGAGGCTGCGCAAGGCTTGATACATCTGCTCGGTGTTGAGCAACGGCACGTTGAAGTCGTCCTGGCCGCACAGGAATAGCGTGGGCGTCTTGATCCGGTCGGCGTGCAGGAACGGATAGGAAATGCGCGTCCACGTCTCAATGTTTTTCCACGGGAGGCCGAGCTCGGCTTCGTAATCGATAATGTATTGATCGGTGCCGTAGCCCGCAAGCACGTTCGATATCGACGCGCCGCTGGTGGCCGCTTTGAAACGCGTGGTGCTGGCGATGAGATAGTTGGTCGAAATGCCGCCGTAACTCCAACCGCCCACGCCGAGACGATCGGGATCGGCCAGGCCGCGCGCGACCGCGTCGTCCACCGCGGCGAGATCATCTTCGACATCCACACTTCCCCAGGCGGCAAAAATGCCCATGGCGAATTTTTCGCCGCGCCCGGTCGAGCCGCGCGGGTTCGGCATGATGACCGCGTAACCGTTTGCGGCGAAAAGTTGCGCCTCGAAACTGAACTCGTTCGCATATTGCGATTGCGGACCACCGTGCGGACGCAGCAACGCGGGCGGTTTGGCGCCCGCGGCAGGATCGACAGGGCGAACGACAAAACCGTGAATTTCGGTGCCGTCTTTGCTTTTGAATTTCGTTTCTTCGAAGCGTCCGAGTCTAATCGTGGGGAGCCAAGCGTCGTTTTGCTTCGTCAGATCGCGCAGATTGTTTTTCTCCGTCGCGAAAATTTCATACGGACTGTCCGGCGTGCTCGCGCGCACGGTCACTTTCCCGTTCTTGCTCACGTCGTAGGCGGCGACACTACGCCGGCCGCCGACCACAGTTTCGGGCGCGCCGCCGGCGATGGGAACGCGCACGAGCGTTTTCGCGCCGTCATCTTCCAAAACAACAAAGACCGATTTGCTGTCGGGCGACCAATGCGGCTGCTCGACGTTGCGATCGAGGTTTTGCGTCAGTACTTTGGCTTCGCCACCCGCCGCCGGAATAACTGCGAGTGTATGAACGGCGTATTCGATCTTCTTCGGATCGCCGCCGTGGATGTAAGCGATCGTTTTTCCGTCAGGGCTCCAAGCCGGCGCGCTTTCTAAATCGGGATGCGGATCGGCCTCAGGCGACGTGGTGACCTGACGCTCTTTCGCGCCCGGCTGCGCGCCGATCACGTAAACGTCCCAATTCTCTGTGCGATCCGGGTCGTCGCCGCGCTTGGTCACAAACGCGATCTCGTTTCCATCGGGCGACCAGGCCGGCAGAAATTCATCATGTTTGCCCGAGGTGATGACGTCAATCTTGCGCGGCGCGAGATCGAGCAATTGCAGGTGCGACCAGCGATCGGTCAGATAGCCGTCGATGTCGTGCTTGAAGAAGAAACGATCGATGACGATCGGCGGAACGGTCTTTTTCTCTTTTTCCTTTTTCTCCGGCTCGCGCGGGTCGGGATCGTGCACAACGAGCACGATGCGCTTTGAATCGGGCGACCAAGCGAAGTCGTCGACGTTCCCTTTCAGGTCGGTGAACTTTTGCGCTTCGCCGCCGCTGCTCGACATGATCCAGAGCTGATCAACTTCGTTTTCGTCCTCGCGGCCGGAAAGAAACGCGATCCATTTTCCATCCGGACTCCAGCGCGGATGTGACTGGCTTTTGTTCCCGTAAGTCAGAGCGCGATTCTCCGAGCCGTCCCACTTCGCCAGCCAAAGGTTGCCGGGAAGTTTGTCTTTCTCCATATCGGCTTTCTTCACGACATAGACGACGGAGTTGCCGTCGGGCGAAATGTTCGGCTCGTCCACATCGCGGAGCTGCGCGTAATCTTCGGGCTTCAACGTCCGCTGCGGCGGTGGTGTCGGCGTGGGCGTGATGATGGGGGCTGTGACCGCGGGAGCCGGTGACGGACTCGCGGAAAATGCGCTGGAAGCGGCGAATAATAAAAGAAGAACGACGAATCGTGCGTGTTTCATAAGAGCAAGTGGCAGAAAGATCTAGCCGAACATCCGATGATTGGGAAGTCAGCGATTGCGTAAAATGGGGCGAGATTTTGAGAGGTTCCTCGCGTCCCGGAATGACAGCAGGTGTAGGGGCAGGCGTGTCGCCTGCGAGTCTCAACTATCGGTCCGCGATCGAGATCATTTTTTGGCGCGCATGTCCAGTTGCGCGAAGAGGAACGAATATTCGTCCGCGAATTGTTTGATCCGTTCGCTTAACGCCGTGCCGATGCCGTGCCCGGCACTTGAGCTGGTACGCAACAAAATTGGATTGCCGGATTTATTCGCTTCGTCGAGGCGCGCGACCATTTTGCGCGAATGATACGGCGCGACGCGTCCGTCGTTCGCACCGGTCATCATCAGAATCGAGGGATATTTGGTGCCATCGACTACGTGATGATACGGCGAGTAGGCGTAAAGGGCCTTGAACTGTTCCGGATCTTTCACTGTCCCGAATTCCGTGACGTTGAACGCGCCGTTTGGCGCGAGCTCGACCCGCAACATGTCGTAAATACCGACGAACGAAACGACCGCGTGCATTAGATCGGGATGTTGCGTAATCAGCACGCCCATGAGGAGCCCACCGTTGCTCCCGCCCAGAATCGCGAGCTTCTCCGGCCGCGTGTACTTCTGCTTGATCAGATATTCTCCGGAGGCCGCGAAATCATCGAACACGTTTTGTTTTTTCGTGAGATTCCCGGCCCTGTGCCATTCCTCACCGAACTCGCCGCCGCCGCGGATATTCGCCACCACAAAAACGCCGCCACGATCGAACCAAAGCCGGCGGGTGAAATCAAAACTCGGCGACACGCTGATGCTGTAACCGCCGTAGCCGTAAAGCAGCGTGGGATTGTTGCCGTCGCGCTTCGTTCCCTTCTTGCAGACGATGTTGAGCGGAATTTTCGTGCCGTCTTTCGAGGACGCGAACTCACGCGTCACTTCAATGTCTGCAAATGAAACGGGCGACGTGTTGACCAGCGCCGTCTTCACCGGCGCGGCTTTGCCCGCGACACAATGGAACCACGCCGCCGGCTCGGTGTAACTGACATCACGGAAGAGCAGCGAGTTATCTTCCATCGCAAGCATCTCCGACACGGCGGAGATTTTTGGAATGGGCACGATCGTTTCGCCTTTACCGTCCAATCCGAAACGTCGAATTTGCGATGGCCCGCCCAGGAGATCGCTGACATAGAGCGCGTCGGCTGTTGGCTCGAGATGTTGAATCACGGCATCGCCCGGCGGCACAATCATCGCCGCCGTCGCCAGCTCCGGGGTCTCGAGCGGCAAACGCAAAACTTTTCCGCGCGGCGCATCCGCGCGCGAAAGCAGATAGAGCGCATTGTCGCGGCCGAGGCGCGCCGATTTCACCTGATCGCTGAACTGTGTCAACTGCTTCCAGTTTCCATCTGGCCCGAGCAGGTAATGCGCGAAATCGCCGCCGTCGCCGTTCGCCACGGTGGCGAGAATATATTTGCCGTCGCGCGAACTCTCGAGCGCCACCTCCGCGATCCGTGGAAATTCTTTGCCGATCGAATAAGCGTCTTCCGTATCGGTTGCGCCGAGTTTATGAAAATAAACCTGCTGATAAAAATTCAGGTCGGCGTCCGGCTTTTCGCCTTTGCGCGGGAAGCGGGTGTAATAAATCCCCGTGCCCTCCGCGTTCCAGGCCGCGCTTCCGCCGGCTGTTGGATATTGGACGTGCGCAATCGAATCCGTCTGCGCCTTGCCCGTCGCCGTTTTATAAATATGCAGCGTCCCATCTTCGCTGCCTCCCTGCGAAATCGAGATCGCCACGTACTTGCCATCGCGCGACGGCACAAACCAATCGATCGCCGTCGTGCCTTTCGCGTCGAGCACGTTCGGATCGAGCACCATTTTCTCCGACTTCAGATTGTCGGGCGATAACAGCGTCACCAGCATCTGCTGCTGCTTCGGTGGCTGAAATTTTAGCGCGAACAAAATTCCCGGACGCGAGACAAGCTCTGAATAGCTCGGCGAAGTTTTCGCGTACCACTCCGTCAATTGTCTCGCGATTTTCTCCCGGTCCGGTAATTTATCGATGTAAGCGCGCGTCCGCTGGTTCTGCGCATCCGACCACGCCTTCACTTCCGGATCGTCATCCTTCTCCAGCCATTGGTAATCGTCCTGAACCTTGACGCCCTGATACTCATCCGACACCGGCTTCTTCGGCGTCAGCGGATTGGGATCGGCCGCTGACAAATTAAGAAGCGAAAACCCGTACGTCACACTAAGGAGAAAAAAGAGACGATTCATTTTCATGGTCGATGAAGAACGCGCAAGGCTGCAGTTCTTGCAATGAATTTCCAGCCGGGCCCCAGTGCGGATGACGCCCGAGATGTTGGCCGGTGTCAGATCTTCGGCTCTTCAGCAACTTTGAGCACAATCTTACCGCGCGTGTGATGTGTCTCGGCCTGTTCATCCGCCTTCACTGCCTCCGTGAGCGGAAGCACCTGCGAAACGATCGGCTTGATCTTCTTCTCCTCGATTAACGCCGTGATCTGCGCGAGCTCGTTCGCGTCGGGATGGGATGAGAGCGATGCGCCACGGATCCCGCGCTGAGTGAGTTCCGCCTGGTCGATCCTTGCGACCAGCGTGACGACGATCCCGCCCTTTTTTAAGACGCCGTAAGAGCGCGCCAATGTATCCTTCCCGACCGGATCGAGCACCACATCGACATCTTTCGCGACGTCTTCGAATTTTGTCTTGGTGTAGTCGATCGCCGTGTCCGCGCCCAGTTGTTTGAGCAAGTCTTGATTGCCAGTCGAAGCCGTCGCGATCACTTTGGCGCCCCGCGCCTTTGCAATCTGGATAGCAAAACTTCCCACGCCTCCTGAGCCACCGTGAATGAGAACGGTCTGGCCCGCGCTTAACTTCGCGGTATCGATCAACGCCTGCCATGCTGTCAACGCGGCCAGCGGAACCGCTGCTGCTTCCGTGTAACTAAGCGATTTCGGTTTGACCGCGGCCTCTCCCTCCGTCGTGACCGCGTACTCGGCCCAGCCTCCGCCCCAAAGCAGATAAGCGTAAACGGGATCGCCGACTTTTAGTTTGGTAACCTTGGCTCCGATTTTCTGGACCATTCCCGCCATATCGTATCCCGGAATCAGAGGCAGATGCGTTCCAAACTCTTGCGCGTATTTGCCCGAGACAATCAGCGGGTCGGCTGGATTAACGCCGCTGGCCATCACGCGCACCAGAACTTCGTTCTCCTTCGGCTCCGGCACAGGCGCATCTTCATACTTCAATACCTCCGGCCCGCCGTACTCGTGCACCACGATCGCCTTCATTCTCTTCGCTTGCGATTGCATAGGCGCGGTCGCAAGCGAGCTAGCGGGATAGAGAATGCCGTTCTTGATCACGCTTTCGATGTCGGATGCGTTCGCGACGTCATCGAGCGGATTCGATTTCAGAATGACGAGATCGGCGAAGTTTCCATTGTCGATCTTGCCAATATGTGCGCCAGTCTCTCCGCCGAAAAGTTTAGCGGCATTGACGGTTGCGCACTGAAGAATTTGCATCGGAGTGAGCCCGGCTTCGCGCATCAACTGAAATTCACGGAAAAGCGCCGGGCCGTGAATCGTGCCGATATTTCCCGCGTCGGTCCCGGCCGCGATGGTCACATTAGCATCCTCGAGCGTTTTTAGATTCTTCAGCGCGACGTCGTACGTCTTTTTGATCCGATCGAGGACGGCATCCGGACTGGCCAGCGCGGTCTTGATCCGGTCGGGCAATTGATCTGGCGGCAGTTTCGTGACATCGAGCGTCGCAATCACTTCCGGATTGCCCCACGCCTTCTCTTCTGGCGTGAGATTCAACTTGTTTGCGAACGTGCGTCCGTACCGTTCGAAAACGACAAGCGTCGGCGTTAGGATAATGTGCTTTTCTATCAACAACTGCACGAAGCGATCGTCGACTTCCTTGTCGGTGACGCTGTGCACGAGCACGTCCGCGCCTTCTTCGACGGCGGCGCGCGCGGTCTCCAGCTCAGTCGCGTGCACGGCAACGCGCAATTTGCGAGCGTGACTTTCTTCGACAGTCGCGCGCACGATCGGACGGAAGCTGTCGACCGGATGATCTTTATCGACAATGTACCAAATCTTTACCAGATCGGGATTTTGCAGCGCGAGCTTGCGAACGAACTCCTGCGCTTCTTCGGGACTGTCGATCTTGACGATGGGTGGATCGCCGAGATCGAGTTGCGGTCGCGCGACACTTGAGATCAATGGACCCGCCACGGCGACGCGTGGCGCTTTGGCCGTCGAGTTCGCGATCTTGCGGACTTCGAAATTCCAAAACGGCCCGCCCACATCGACCACCGACGTAATGCCGCTGCGCAAATAGCGCTCGAACGTGTCGGGCAAATTTTTCTTGATCAATGCGATCTCGTCCGCATATGGCCGGACCTTCGTCAGATCGACAACGTCCGGTCGCGTGAAGAGACCGCCCGATTGGAAGAAGTGAACATGTGTGTCGATATAGCCGGGTAGAATGAATTTGCCTTTGCAATCGATGACGCGCGCACCTTTCGGGACAGGTGTCGTAATTCCATCGCCGAAATCGGTAATGCGATCGCCGTCGATCAAAATCCGCGCGTTCGTGATGACTCGCTCAGTTGCCGGATTGATCAGCGTGCCACCAACAAGTGCGATTTTCTCGGCGCAGACAGTTAGTGTCCCAACAGCGACAAGGATAAAACAAAGCAGCGTTTTCATAAGCAGATTGTTGTAGCGGCGCTTGTATCAAGCGCCGAAACTAATTACAAGGCGTTCGCCGGGGCGAGCGCCTCTACAAGTCACATTCCAATACGCATGAAACTAAGATTTTTCGCCGTCATTTTCCTTCTCGCTTCCGCTGCCTTCGCGCAATCCGCGCCGCAAAACTCCTCCGGCAAACGACCGTTCACGTTCGAAGACATGATGAAGCTCAAGCGCTTGAGCGAACCGGTGCCGTCGCCCGATGGAAAATGGGTCGTGTTCGCGGCGGTGGATGTCGATCTCGAGGCGAACACGAAGATTTCACATTTGTGGATCGTGCCGGCTAACGGCGGCGAAGCGCGCCGGCTGAATTTGACGTCGAATCACGAGGAGCGACCGCGATTTTCGCCGGACGGCAAGCGCTTGATCTGGACGTCGAAGGCGACCGATCCGACGCAAGTCTGGATGTCGAATTTCACGCCTGAAAGCGGTGGATTGGATGGACAGCCGCATCAAGTCACGAACATCTCGACCGGCGCGGATGGCGCGATCTGGTCGCCCGACGGAAAGAACATCGTGTTCGTGTCGTCAGTTTATCCGGAGGCGAAGGACGATGCCGAGAACAAGCGCCGCGACGAAGAACTCAAGAAGAGCAAAGTGAAGGCGAAAATTTTCACGAAACTCCTTTATCGACACTGGAACGCTTACACGGAATTCAAGCGCAGCCATTTGTTTGTCGTTAGCGCGGACGCAAGTGTAGAGGCGGGTGTCTCACCCGCAAATAGTCCAGATATGCGGCTGAAAAAGCCGCCACTACAAGAACCGCGCGATCTCACCCAGGGCGATCACGATGTGCCGCCGTTCTCGTTAGGCGGACAAGACACGTACGCGATTTCACCGGACGGCCAGGAGCTCGCTTACACGAGCAACATCGATGAAGTCGAAGCGACCAGCACGAACAACGAAATTTTTATCGTGCCGATGGCCGGCGGCACTCCGAAGAAAATTTCGACTAGCCCGGGCAATGACAATACACCGGCTTACTCACCCGACGGAAAGCACATCGCCTGGCGATCGATGGCGCGCGCCGGTTTCGAGGCGGACAAAGAATCGCTCGTCGTGTATCAGCGCGAGCTCCGGCAAAGCCGCACGCTTGCGGCGGATTGGGACCGCTCTGTCGGAAGTTTCGCATGGACGCCGGATTCAAAGATGATTTTTTTTGGCGCCGAAGATAATGGCGAATCACCTGTCTGGGCGCTCCCGCTCGATGCGAAGGAGCCGGCGATCATCGCTCGAACACATGCGGGTGATTTCGTTTTTTCAAATGACGGGCGGACGCTCTTTTTTAGTCGCGTGTCGATTCAAGCGCCAAGTGAAATCGCGCGAATCGAAGTGAGCGGGACAGGCAAATCCGTAGTTATCCCAGTCACTCGCATGAACGAGCCTCTGCTCTCGCAAATCGAAATGCCGCCGCTCGAGCTATTCACGTTCAAAGGGGCGGAGAACGCGGATGTGTGGGGATTCTTGCTCAAGCCGCCGGGATTCGATCCGGCGAAAAAATATCCACTAAAGTTTTTGATCCACGGCGGGCCGCAGGGTGCGTGGGGAGATTCGTGGACGTATCGATGGAACGCGGAGTTGTTCGCGGCCAATGGCTACGTGGTGGTGATGATCAATTTCCACGGTTCGACCGGTTACGGCCAGAAGTTTACTGATTCGATCAGCGGCGACTGGGGCGGAAAACCGTATGTCGATCTTATGAAAGGCCTCGATTACGTGGAGAAGACTTATCCGTTCATCGACAAGAACCGCGAGGCGGCGCTGGGCGCGAGCTACGGCGGTTACATGGCGAACTGGGTGCTCGGACACACTGACCGCTTCAAGTGCATCGTCTCCCACGACGGGACGTTTAACACCGAAACTTCTTACGGAACGACGGAAGAACTTTGGTTCATGGAATGGGAATTCAAAGGCCCGCCGTGGAAACAGCGCGAGCTCTACCGCAAATTCTCACCGCACTTGTTCGCCGACAAGTTCAAGACGCCGACTTTGGTGGTCCACGGCCAGCTCGATTACCGACTCGACGTGTCGCAAGGGTTCGATCTGTTCACCACCTTGCAACGGTTGAAGGTGCCATCGAAAATGTTGTATTTTCCGGATGAAGGCCACTGGGTGCTCAAGCCGCAGAACAGCCGGCTTTGGTACAAAACAGTGAACGAGTGGGTCGATCAGTGGTGCGGGAAATGATGCAATGGCGCTCGCCGCGGCGAGCGCCTCTACAACTGATTGTCGATCTTAACGTGAAGGAACTGGCTGCTTACTTAAACGATCATTTTGCCGGCTCAATCGCGGCGATTGAGTTGCTCGATCATCTTGCGAAAGAATTCGACGGTCAGCGGCTTGGAACATTCTTCCGCGAGGTCCGCGACGATGTTCGGACAGACCAGGATGTTCTTCGCGGATTGATGGAAAAACTTGGTGTCGAAGAAAGCGGTCTCCGCAAGGCCGGCGCATGGATCCTGGAGAAAGTCGGACAGGCGAAGCTCAACGTTTCCGGCAACGAAGCCGGAGGGTTGGGACTGCTGCAGGCACTGGAAGGTCTCGCACTTGGCATCACCGGCAAACAACTTTTGTGGCGTTCTTTGGCGACTGCGGCGCGCAACTCAACGGAATTGCAGGGAACGGATTTCACGCGACTGGAACAACGCGCGAAGGAACAGTGCGAACGCATCGAGGTAGAGCGTTTGAAAGCTGCGACCGAAGCTTTTTCCAGATAGGGAATCTCTCCGAGTCGTCCGAAATATCACGGATGCTCGCCGGGGCGAGCGTTCTTACCTTTTCCGTCGCCCGAAGGAATAGCCGCGGTGAGTTCGGCCGCCGCCAATCGCGCGTTTACCGCCGGAGGCGGATTCCGGCTCAAAAAGCACGGTGTACATGTACGGGAAATTTTCGAGTTTGAGCCGCGGAATTTTTCGCCCGATGAAACGCTCGATTGCCTGGAGAGCGGCGACTTCTTCGCCATTCATAAGGGTGAAGGCATCGCCGACGTTTTGCGCGCGACCGGTGCGCCCAATGCGATGGACATAATCTTCCGGGTGCTCGGGCACATCGTAATTGATGACGTGACTGACGCCGGCGATATCGAGACCGCGCGCGGCGATGTCGGTCGCGACCATGACTTCGTATTTGCCGCTCTTGAATCCATCGAGCGCTTCAATGCGCTCGCGTTGCGTGCGGTTCGAATGCAGAACGGCGACCGAATGGTTTCCCTGTTTCAATTTGTGAGCGATGCGATCGGCGCCGTGCTTCGTGCGTGAAAAGATCAGAGCGCTGTCGTAATTCGTCCGTTCGAGCAACGCCATGAGCAGATCGAACTTTTGTTCCCCGGCCACCGGATAAACCGCATGGGTAACGGTTTCGGCAGGCGAACGGCGCACGCCAATTTCCACCAGCTCTGGCTCGCGCAGAACCCAGGCCGCGAGCCGTTCGATTTCCGGCGGCAAGGTCGCGGAAAAAAGCAAAGTTTGCCGATCGGTGGAAATCTGCTTAACGATTCGGCGCACGTCCGGCAAAAATCCCATGTCGAGCATACGGTCGACCTCGTCGAGGACGAGAATATTGACCTGCCGCAGGTTCATGGTGCCTTGCTCGAGGTGATCAAGCAGACGACCCGGCGTGGCGGTGACCACGTCCATGCCGTGCTTGATGTCTTCGCGCTGTTTGCCGTAGCCGACGCCGCCGTGCACGACAGTCACACGCAGATCGGTGAAGCGGCCATAATCGCGAAACGCCGTTTCAACTTGCGCGGCGAGTTCGCGCGTCGGTTCAATAACAAGACAACGAAACGCGCCGTGCTTAGCAAGCAAAGTGAGGATAGGCAACGCGAACGCGGCCGTCTTGCCCGTGCCAGTTTGCGCGGTGCCGATGAGGTCCCTTCCCTCCAAAATAATTGGGAACGCGCGAAGCTGGATCGGCGTCGGTTCGGTGAAACCCATCGCCTGAGTGCCGCGCACGACTTCCGGCGAAAGTCCGAAATTGTTAAATGACACAGGAAGAAACTAGCTTGATTCGTTCATCGCACAACGAACACAACGGATTTGAAGTAAGACAAAACAAACTTTGTGATCCATTGCGAACCTTCGTGACCTTTGTGCGAAGATTACTTCCTGAATGACAAAGCCGCTGCGCATATTCGTCATCGCTGACACGCACGACCGTTTGCCGGCTAGCATCTCGATTCTGGCGGAGGGCGCAGATGAAATTTGGCACCTTGGCGACGTCTGCGCGGAACACATTCTAGATGAAATACGGACCTTCGGCCCGCCGCTCACAATTGTTCGCGGCAATTGTGACAGCAACAATGACTGGCCGCTGGTTGTCGATCTTGCGCGCGGCGGCGTTAAATTTCGCCTGCAACACATTCCGGCCGAAAGAACGCCGGAGAATGTCGATGTTGTGCTGCATGGTCACACGCACGTTCCGCGAAATGAGAAACGCGCCGGCGTTTTGTTTTTGAATCCTGGTTGCGTTACCCGACCAAATTGTGGCGCCGCACCGAGTGTTGCGTGGCTGGAAATTTCCGGTGACGGAAAATTGAACTGGAAATTGAAATCGCTGTGTTAAGCGACGCCCACGCTTGCACAAAATGGAGCCGAGCTGAATTCGAACGGAAGTAATTCCTTCATAAGTGACCAGGCGTCACCTCGGCTTCATTCGATCCGCCGCACAAATTTGCGCACTTCGATCGGGCCAAGATTGGAGAATTCTTCTTCGGCAGGTTTGCTCTGCCAATCCTGGGAATTCGTCATTGCATCGATAATGGATGCCGATGCCTCTGAGAATTGTGGAGCGAGGCCCGTGGTGACCAGGTACAACGTGCGTTTCTTCGTTTTGGACGCAACTTCCAGCACGACTTTCGCAGGCCTTGCGTCCCAGAACGGTTCGGCAAAGGAATCATCGTTCCCGTCGGTCCCGCAATAGATTTGATTCCCCGATCCCCAGTCCGACGAAATGAACACCGCATCTTTCGACTTGGTTGCGGCGAGTTGCACCAGCCGGTTGAAGCCAGGATCGAACCTGACGGAAGCTTTTCCAGAGATGAATGAGCTTTCCACTACCATAATAGCCGGTATTCGGATTGCAATCAGACACAGAGTAACCGCCAGCAAAAATTTGTAGGACCACGTGCGGCGCCCCAAAGCCGCCAGCCCGAGCGCGATTGCGGCGTATTGAAAGGGAGTACCAATCACCCAATGGTGAATAAACGTTGCGCGTGGAAGCAACAGAATCGCAACGGCCAGCACTACGTAGGCCGCGGCCGCAGCAGCGGCGAGTCGCATTAAATCGCCAGACCGGCGAAGTCGAATCGCTGCGATGAAAATGATCACCAGAACGAGACACATCAACCCCGTTTCACTTTTTGCGACGAACGCGTTCGGAAAATCACCGAAAACGAGATTGCGAACGAATTGTCCCTGACCCAGGGACAAGTAATTGTGCGCATATTCAATCAGGCTGGTAAGACCCAGGGGGCGTCTGCCGGGTGTCGTGCCCGAGAGCGAGATGAAGCCCTGACCCAATCGGTACGTTGCAACATTCGCGATGACCAGCGGGAAAGAGCCCGCCATTAATCCCAAGGCGGCGGCAATCCAGTTGCTTTTGCGGCGAGCGGGGACAGTGAGCAGAAGAATGAAGAGCGGCGCTAGCATCACGACCGAACTGAGCTTCTCGAATATGGATATCCCAACGATCAGTCCGGCGAGCGCGAACTTGTAATCCTCCGCTTTCCTCAATGCAATCGACATCCAGACCGCGAGAAATGTCAGTCGAAGCGCAAGCGCGAGCGCGGTCGGTCCCCAATCGTGACGCGTCATCACGATCACGGAAATGTCACTGAGCAAAAGGCAGCCGAACAAAACAGCGCTTTCGATCCGCAAGGATGTGCCGGCAATGATGTAAAAACAAAACACGCCGGCCGCCACAAATGCAATGCCCACCAACCGCCACGTGACAACGCTGAAGTGCGGGTTAACGAATTTCAGGTAGGCGCCATAGACCGCCGATTTGATCGCGCCGCTGTAAGTCATGTTCAGCAGCGGAATCCCGCGATAGGCCCACATGAATTGCTTCGGATGGCTGCCCACATAACGAAATGCGGCAGGGGCCTGATGTAGTTCGTCGTAGTAGACTCCCTGCGAATCGAGATGGATCGCCGTTAGAGAAGTTATTGCGATCACCGCAACCAGAGCGATGCAGATACTGTGAAATCGGCTCACGGCCGATTAATCTAGCACGAGCCTAAAGCATAGGCTCGTGCCCGACAATGTCGCGCATGAGAACGTCGAATTCGAGAATCCACTAACGAAGGCGACGGAAGACTCCTGACCCCCAGAGAACTCACTCAAAACCATGATCCGATTGGCGTTGGGATACGGAAGCGGCCGGAGCAAGACCGCGTTGATTACGCTAAAGATCGCAGTATTCGCTCCGATTCCGAGCGCCAGCGTCAGAACCGCGATGAATGTAAAGGTCGGCTGCTTGGCGAGCATGCGCACTGCATAGCGAAGGTGCGACCAGAACTCGTGCATATCTGGAATGCCGGCTTTGTTCCAAGCCGAGCGCGCTAATTCAGCGGCGCGTGGCGAAGTTTCTTTCCGGCGACTAACTGCGCGCGATTATCGCGTCACACGCGATCGCTGCCGACGTGTTGACCGATTTGAGCGGCAACATTATTGGCTGATGCGCGAACTGCCAGATCGAGAACACAGCGCTGAGGATGAAAATCGCATAGACCAGCGTTTCGAGCAGGCTGCGGTTTTTCTCTTCCGAGCGGACCAGAAGCGCGTAAGTAGATTCGAAGTTGTTCATAAGATTTGTTTGGTTGACGCCAATCCTTATGCAACCGCCGTGCCACAGTTTGGATTGTCGATCTAAACAGCTGGCAATGAATGGATTGAGATTTTTCTGAAAAAGAGAACGCCGTTGCCGACGTTCCACCAATGGGAACCAGCCGTTCCGCTTTTGGGACAACAAGATTTCGCGATCCTTGCCGTTTAGGTGTCGATCTTTCGACGTTAGCCAGCAAAAATTATTTAGCTGTTTCGCGAGGTTTTCTGCCGAACAATCTGCGCTTGGGTTTCGGCTGTTCGGCTGCTTCTTCCTTCGCAGCCGGAGTTGGCGCGGGCGTTTCTTCAGGCTCTTTCCGCTTCGCTTCTTTTTCTTCCGGAGCCGGCGTCTCCTCCACCACGAGTGCGTCAACCCATTCGATAAAAGCCATCGCCGCGGAATCGCTCTTGCGCCGGCCAAGTTTCACAATGCGGGTATAACCGCCGTTGCGAGTGGTCGATCTTGGCGCCACTTCATTGAACAATTTTTTCACCACATTCTTCTGCCGCAAAATCGCCAGTGCGGTACGTCGCGCGTGCAGCGATCCTTTCTTGCCGAGCGTCACCATTTTCTCCGCCAGCGGACGCACTGCTTTCGCTTTGGCCAATGTGGTCTTGATGCGCTGGTGTTCGATCAAGCTGCAAACCTGATTGGCCAGCAGCGCCTTTCGATGCTCGGCGGTTCGCCCAAGCTTAACCGTTTTTTTCTGATGTCTCATTGCAAACCTCGCGGCGAAAACTGCCGGTTAGGCCGTAGCGCCGACCCCATTTGGACTTGCACCCTCGACGCCGACCACCGGCATCTCCACCATTCCAGCTTCGAATTTCATACCCAAGCCCAGGCCGAGCTGCTGGAGCTTATCCTTAATCTCGTTAAGCGACTTCTTGCCAAAGTTTCGATACTTGAGCATCTCGCCCTCGCTCTTTTGCGCCAACTGGCCAACCGTGGTGATGTTCGCGTTGTTCAAACAATTCGCCGCGCGCACGCTGAGCTCGATTTCGTTCACGCTCATGTTGAGCAGTTTCTTCAGCTTCATGTTCTCTTCGCTTACACCCGCTGGGGTCTCGTCGAACTCGATCACGTCTTCGTTAAAGTTCACGAATACGTCGAGGTGATGGCGAAGGATGGCGGAGGATTGGAGCAGCGCGTCGTCCGGTGTTAACCGTCCATCGGTCCAAACTTCCAAGATGAGCTTGTCGTAATCGGTGCGCTGACCGACACGGGTGTTTTCCACCGCGTATTTCACTCGGGTGACCGGTGAGAAAATAGAATCGATCGGAATGACTCCGATCGACTGATCGGCCCGCTTGTTCTCGTCGCCCGTGGCAAAACCGCGCCCGACGCGAACTTCGAGCTCAGCGTCAAACTTGTGCTTCTTATCGAGCGTGCAGATGACCTGTTTCGGATTGAGGACCTCGTAACCTTGCACGACCTGAATGTCGCCGGCCCTGACTTCGCCCTCCTTGTTAACCGTCAACGAAAGCTTTTTTGGCTCGTGATCCGCCGCCATGAATTTCACCCGCTTCAAGTTGAGCACGATGTCGGTCACGTCCTCGACCACTCCGGGCAGGGTGGCGAATTCGTGCTGCGCGCCCGATATTTTCACCGACGTTATCGCAGCGCCTTCCAACGAGGAAAGCAGCACGCGACGCAGTGAATTTCCAACCGTGTGTCCGTAACCGGCTTCAAACGGTTCGGCCACAAATTTGGCGTAGGTTTCAGTAGCTGTGCTCTCCTCTTTCGAGAGCGTTTTCGGCATTTCAAAACGACCGTAACGAACTGGCATTTTTTAAAAAGCGGAAAGCGGAAAACAGAAAACGGAAAGCTAAAATCCGAAATCCAAAGTCCGAAATCCGAAATCTCCTAATCACCGGGTTTCCCCTGGCGAGTGCGGCTTCACGTCTAGCGACGGATACCCAGGGACCAACGGCGTAATTTCAAAAACTCGCTGCGGAGCGTGGAATAAAGACCAACAAGCCAACTTTGCAAGCGGCGATTTTGGCAGGGGCGGCCGCCGGGCGCGCCGTCATTTCTAGTGGACGGCTCGGCGATCCGTCCCTACCGATTAACCCTCGACGATCTGGTCGGGGAGCTCGTTTCCGGCGATTCTTTTCCTGGGAAAATGCTCGGCTAGCACTTTGCCGACTTCCTCAATCGCTTCGACCAGCGCGTCGCTGAATTTTTCATTTCGGAAATGCGCTCGCATCGCCTCGACCACGCGCTGCCAAAACTGTTCGCCGCACTTCTCGTGAATCGCCTTGTCGCCGACAACGGCAAATTTGTGCGCGCGCGGCGCGACAAAGATGAGGACGCCGTTGCGTTCGCCCGTTCGGTGCATCCCCAGTTTGTGAAATTCCTTTTGCGCGGCCGCGAGTGCGTCACCGTTTAGATTGCCGCGCTGGATGTAAATGCGGATCTCGCCGGAGGTTTTCGTTTCGGCTTCCTGGATCGCGCGAATGATGCGGTCGTGCTCGAGCTTGCTGAGAAATTCTTTCGTTCGCATCTTGTCACCAGCTCGACCCGGCCCCGCCTCCGCCAAAACTACCGCCCCCACCGCTAAAGCCACTGAAGCCGCCGCCACCCGACGACCAGCCGCCGCTGGATCCGCCCGACCAACCACCAATGAACGGGCCGCCAAATCCGGAATATCGGTACCCACGTTTACCAGAAAAGCGGGGCACGACAAAAAAGATGATCGCGACGAAGAGAAAGAACAAAAACGAAAACGGAAACTTTCCGCTCGAAGTCCCCGCTCGTTCGCGCGCAGTTTTCCCGGAACCTTTGTACTCTCCGCGGATCGCTTTGATGATGGAATCGATCCCGGCGGCGAGTCCGCCCTCGTAATCGTTCGCCCGGAAACGCGGTTTGATTTGATACTCGGTGATGTCGAATGCCGTGATATCGGGGAGTGAGCCCTCCAGCCCATAACCAACCTGGATGTACATCTTGTGATCTTGTGCGAATACGAAAAGCACGGCGCCATTCCGGCGATCTTTCTGCCCGACGCCCCACGCTTGCGCGACCCGCTGCGTGTAATCCTCGATCGACGAATCGCTCTGCATTTTCGGAAAGACAGCGACGATAACTTGATTCGAGGTCTCGCGTTCGAATTGCGCGAGTTGTTCGTTAAAACGAAGCGCAGCGGCTTTTGAAACAACGCCGGCGTAATCGTTGAAGTAG
>OBLT010000013.1_pt1 | contig 138601 bp, 108 predicted proteins | sample 1518721 | NCBI WGS metagenome assembly OBLT01 (sample SAMEA3539307, study PRJEB22396) | soil metagenome | biome: tundra; feature: field; material: soil | place: USA | collected 2010-05 | depth 0.15 m | reverse complement strand
GTTGAGCGACTTAGCCTTTACCGATCTCGACGGTTCGAATCCCCGTGGGGACGCCGATTCTTACGTCACGTAATTCGAACGAGTTGTGATCATTTATATGGAGGCGGAGAGGAAAGCTTTGAAAGACGGTTTTTCAAAACTTAACGAGGTCTGTCTTTTCCTGTCATTCGGACAGATGGTAGTCTTGAGTAAGGCGCTCAACGAACGCGCTCAGATCTCCTCATCCGATTCCCTGTCAGGTCCAGGCCGATTCCGACCACTTATACGGTGACGGCATGACGCCGATCGCCATTTCCTCCGCCGACAGTAATGACACCGAGCTCGTTGAGCAAAGCCTTGCGGGTGACCGTCAGGCCTTTGGCCAGATCGTCGCCCGCTACCAGTCGCTGGTTTGCGCCCTCGCTTACAGCGCCACCGGCAGCCGCAGCCACAGCGAAGACCTGGCACAGGACACGTTTCTCGCCGCGTGGCTGAATCTGCGCGATCTGCACGAGCCCAGCCGGCTCTGTTCGTGGCTCTGCGGCATCGCCCGCAACGTCATTCACGGCGATCTCCGCCGGCTCGGGCGCCAGCCCGCGCACGAGGCCGCCACGCTCGACACCGCTTTGGAACTGCCGTCCGCCGAACCGCTGCCTACCGCACAGGCAGTCAGCAACGAGGAGATGGCCATCCTCTGGAGCGAGATCGGGCGCCTGCCGGAAATCTACCGTGAACCGCTGATCCTGTTCTATCGCGATCACAAGTCGGTTGGGCATGTGGCGGAGGCACTCGCGCTGACCCCGGACGCGGTCATGCAACGGCTGACCCGCGGGCGCCGCCAATTGCAGGAACGCATGCTGGAATTTGTGGAATCGACGCTGGAACGGACCAATCCCGGCCCGCAATTCACGCTCCAGGTCCAGGCCGCCATTCCCCTCCTGGCGGGGGCGGGACCGGCTGCGGCGATAGGCACCGCCGCCAAGGGCGGTGCCGCGGCCAAAGGCGGTCTGCTCGGTTTCCTGCTGGCGTGGGTCGCGCCCTTGGTCGGGCTCTTTGCGGCCATCGGAATGTCCTGGGCTGAGATTTCCCAGGCCGCGACGAAGCGCGAACGCAGGTTCGTGGCCCGCTGGACGCTCGTGCTCTGGCTCTCGGTGGTGGGTTTTGTGGCGGCGCTCTACAGCGGCGCCTCTCTGGCCCGGTCCGCCGGCCTGGATCACCGTCAGGACTGGACGACGACCGCTACGGGGGTCGCCGTTTGGTTCGGCTTCACCATGATCGCCCTCACGCTGATCGTGTTCATGCTCCAGGGGAAGGCCGCGCTCCGCAGTCAAATGATCGCCGAAGGCCTCATCTCATTGGCCACGCCGGCACCGGTCTCGATGAAAAGGCGCGTGGCCATGACCGCGGGTTTCCTGACAGCAGTTTTCTGGGTGTTGATTTTCCTCGCCTGGCAGACCGGCGACCGCGCCGTGGCGGCCGGCATCGCGGGCGGCGCATTCCTCCTGGGGGCGGCGCCTTTCTGGCTCGCACGAAATCACCCCTCGCCGGTCGATGAGGCGAAAACGGGGGGCTGGTATATCTCGTCTTGCGGCCTAGTCTTTCTTGGCATCTTGAACTGGCGCCTCGATGTGTGGCTGGCGCCCACCTACGGCGTCGGCGTGGAAACCATGCAACGCCTTCTCCCCATGGCCATCATCCACTGGCTCTCCGCCATCGTTGTCGCCTGGGCTGCCGCACTGGTGTTTATCACCCAGCCGGACGAGAAGCCCTAAACCTCCGCCGGTCGGTGAGGCCCCCTGACCCTTCGTGCCAAGCATCCACGCTTGATTCAGCCGCCCATGCGGCAGCGCCGACGAAACCTATTGTCAAGAAGAACGCCGAAAGGGCTGGCGTGCGGAACGGCATAGGATTGCTCTACGCCAAATCCACGGCAGACGGCAAGGTGACACGTTGCCGGGCCGACCGTCCCGGACGGTTTCTATCTGTGTTCCATACCCACGCGGGACGGAATCATAGGATGATGCCGCCTTGCGCTTCGCCCCTGTAGTTACGTTTTGGGCAAACTTCGGCTCCGATCAAAGCCCTTTGAGGGATGGCACTAGGCAGAGCGGGCGAAGGCAGAGTAGGCGTGACGCAGAAGTTCGATTTCTTGAACCAATCGATCAATTGGTTCCAACTCGCCACCGTGTGGGACGTCAACGGCTAACATCCTTGTCTCGTCTTGTTTAGGAATTCCTCGTTTCGGTTGCTGGCAACAGGACCGGCGACACCATCGCTAGGCTGCTGCCCAGGTTAATTGGGGCTCAAGCCTTCAAGCCTGAGATGAAGCTTGAGCCTTGCGCCAGCGGCGTTGCCGAAGCCGGGTTTTTTCACGATGTTCCTCCAGGGACTTACGCGGGCGCCCGCGTCTGGGTCTCCATTCGATTTCCGATGTCGTGAAAAGATTGCGGTTCTTGAATTCCGCAGGGGCATCTCGGATCAGGATTGCCCGCAGGCCCGCAGGGGCATCGGAATAGCCAAACCAAGGATCGTCGAGCACATACTCCGGAGAACCTGTCCAGCGTGGCGGTCGAACTGCGGCATGCCGACATAGATATTCGACCTGCGCCGCGAGGAATGCGTCAGCGATTTGCCCTTCCGGAAAGCTTTTGCGCAATCTTTGGGGGCGATGAGACACAGCGGCCAAGAGGCCATCGCGGGTCGTAACGTGGCGTAGCTCATGGAACCAGTCCCGGACATTCATCCCGAACTGCTCAAGCGTGTCAGCGCGACCGGCCACCGCGCGAGCGGTCCTGGGTCGGAAGTGATGCCGGGTGTTCATGGAAAAGGGGCTCCTATTCTTTAGAATGCGTGAGCAATCTCTCGATAACAGCACTGGTCGCAGCAGGAAGAACCGTGTCGGGAAAGTATTGGCCGACGATGCGCTCAACCTCGGCAGCGCTTTTGATCGCCATCTTGCTAAGGAGGAAGGCGATGTCTGTCTCATCGCCAGGATAGCCGGGAATGGCCTTGCGGCAGGCCATCACTTTCATCGCAAGAAGATACTTGGCTGTCGGCTTTGAGATCTTAAGATAGGGGGCGTTCAGACCGGTAGGCGTCCACGAGTGCCGGGTTTCGACTGCGCTGACGAAGAGTCTTACGTCATCATTGAGCCAGTCATCATGCCACCCCATTTCCTGGGCAACCTTGGCGGCAAGCCTACGCCCAACCTCGGGCGGATGGATAATGGCATCCACGTCCTTGGTCGTTTGACGGGAATCGTACGCCAAAAGCATCAAGGCCCCGCCGTAGAGAGAAACCTCCAATATGACGTTCTCCCGCTGCGCCAACTCGGAAAGACGGGTCAGGCCGGCCAAGATGTCTGCTTTCGTCAGATTCTTAATAGGCATTTTTGTTAATATATCGTTACGTATCTGAATGTCAATGCCCCCATAATCGCTACGATCAAGCTCGGCTGATCTGCGCCACAAGCCAGAAGTAGGCGCCGATCATGCCCTCATTGGAATGCCGCCCCGTTTGCGAGAAGGTAAACCGCAAACGAAGCGAGCCAGTGTTCGCCGGCGTAGTCGCCGCTTGAGACGTGCGCTAGCCCGGCCCGCGCGTGGCGTTCCGCCGCAGCGCGGACCTTGTCGCCCAGGGGCATGACGGACGCAATCCTGTGAAGCGCCCAGGCCCGGCTCAGGCACAGGCCGTCCAGGTGCACCTGCTTCGGATCACGGCGGTCAATGACCCGCGGCGGCCTCATGAGGGCGCAGGCTTCGCCACTAGCAAATCCCGGAAGGAACCGCGCCAGCCAACGCCGGAATTCCGCTGCGGGAAGGACCCGGGACATAAGGTCGGCCTCGGCCAGCGAGGGTGATAGGAAATCCTCTCCACCAGGTTCCCAAGCGACCGGAGCGTCGGCGTCCGCACCGTAGAAGTCGCGGCTCCGCGAGAAAATGACCTCCTCCAAGCGGCGATGGACCGCCGCCTGCGCGTAGTCCAGCGCAAGCGATAAGGCGAAGGCAGTATTGGAATGCACACCCGTCCGGACTGGGTACGCCAACCGCGAGAGGTAGCCGCAAAAGCTCTCCGCAATGAATTTCTCAAGCGGACGGATAGCCCGCGACCACCGGCGGGCGTATGGATCGCGTCCCGCGCGTAATTCGGCAGCAAGAGCAAGCAGCCATCCCCAGCCATACGGACGCTCAAACGACTCCCGTCCCGGGGCCTGAAAATAAGCCAGTTCCGCGGCAATGTGGTCTTTGGTCAGGCTTCCATCAAGGGCCGCGCGGATGCGCGCGGCGGAAGGGAGCGTCGGGAAGCGCCTGAGGACGCGCGCCAGCGTCCAATGGCCATGCACCGAGGAATGCCAGTCAAGACAACCAAAGAATGCCGGGTGCAACTCGCGCGGCGAACGCACGTCCGCAGGGCGCCGCGCCAAGTGCTGGTAGGAGTGGGGCCACTCGCGCCCGATTCCGGCCAACGCCAGGCCGGCAAATCTCGACGCGAGGGGTGGGGTGAGCAATCGAGGCAAGCGGTCAGAAACGGTAGACGCAAAACTCCATGAGGAGCAGATTAAACGCAAAGAGCGCCAAACCGATCGGCATCTGCGCCCTGATGACCGCGTTCTTGTCTTCCAGCTCAAGAAGCATGACCGGCACGAGGTTGAAGTTGGCGGCCATGGGCGTCAGCAGCGTCCCGCAAAAACCCGACAGCATTCCGACGGCCGCCATAATCGCGGGATTGCCGCCGTGCGCGTGGACGATGAGCGGCACGCCAATACCTCCGGTGACGACGGCAAACGCGGCAAAGGCATTGCCCAAGCAGACTGTAAAAAGCATCATCCCAAAGCAGTAGGCCGCTACCGCGACAAACGAATACTGCGTCGGCAGCGCCCGCTCCACCAGTCCGGCCACAACGGTGCCCACACCGGCGCGGGCGAATAGGCCGCCCAGCGCGGCCAATGCCTGAGGCAGAATGAGCGCCCAACCCACGGCCTGGATAAGCCGGCTTCCCTCGCCCACCGCCGCACGCACCGGCGCCCGGGTCAGGCGAAGCCCAACCGCAAGAGCCAGCACGGCGCCGATACACACCGATGTGACTGACATATTGGCCGAGTCGACGAGCGAGACGCCATGCCAGCGGATTCGGCCAAAGAAAAGGCTGCCGAGGATCGCCGTGACGGGAATCAAAAGCGCAGGCCAAAACAGACTGTCCCCAAGGCGCCTTGCCGACTCCAACCTTTCCTCACGTCCCGTCGTGCGCTCGCGGGATACCCCCACCCTCCCGCTCGCGGCCAAGATCGTCATCCCGAGGACCAGGTATCCGACAACCGTTGGCGGCATCGACCCGCCAAAGACAAAACTGACGCCCAGAAGGCCCCAGAAAAGGGCCGTGCTCCATCGCAGCGTGTGCCCTTCGTCCAACACGACTCGCAGGGCTGTCGCCAGCAGGAAGGCGCCCGCCAGGACGTAGAACGAATTCAGGTTGACCAAGCTCACGCCTTCTCCGGTTTCGCACCCTCGGCCGCACGGAGGGCCTCCCGGGCTATTCGTCGATCCAGGGCATGGGTCCGCCATGCCATCAAGGCAAAGGCGGCTATGGCGGTGGGTATCCCCCAGAGCGCCATCGCCCAGGAACTGACCTCGATCTTCAGGCCTTCGAAGAAGGCCTTCATGAGTAGGATTGAGCCCACCGCGATGAAAATGTCCTCGCCGAAGAAGTTCCCGACGTTTTCAGCCGCCGCCGCGTGTGCGCGAATTCGCTCCACCATCGCTTTCGACAGGTTTCCGTGGCACGCGTGCGCGGCCCCTTCGGCGAGTGGGGCGAGCAGCGGACGCACCGCACCGGCGTGCCCGCCTATGTTGATTCCAAGGGCGATCGAAACCTGACGAACGCCCGTATAAAGAAGCAGCACCCGGCCGGCAGTCGCCGCCGCAGACCGGCGGATCAGCGTCTCGGCCCGCTCCCGAAGTCCGTAGCGTTCCAGAAGGCCCACCACCGGAAGCATCATCACGATCGGCAGCGTCATGTACCGGTTCGTGAGAAACAGCCGGCCAAACTCCTCCATGATGGCGTTAAACGACATCCCGGAAACCAAGCCCGTGACGATCCCGGATACAAGGACCACCAGCAGGGTGTTGAGCCGTAGCGCAAAACCGGCCGCAATGACGATGATGCCGATAAGTTTGATCACAGATTGACCGGGAATTTTGAAGTATTCAATTTCGGGACAATCACGAGGTATTTTGCGGAAACGCTTGTCGCCACGAGGGCAGCGAACGCAACCAGAGCGGCAGTCCGGGAGAGAGAGGTTGCCCTTCTGCGAGGCATGGCAATGGCAGAGTCGAGACGGAGAAAATCATTTTTGCTTCCAGCCTGTGGCGATGCCGTTCAATAAACGGGAGTTTGCCGCAAGTTCGGGCTCTCAGCTGATCAAGAATTGGTTGAACTCCATGGTGAAGATTATGGATTCCCGAAGATCCCAATCCCTTCGCCTCGGCGTGTCTCGAATAGGAGGCGTTTGGCTAATGCTATCGTCAACGGGAGCTGGCAACAATACTGGCAACAGCTCGAGTGTTTACAGAAGCAACTATTGTCTACGCTCATAGGGAAACCCGGTAAGCGGTTGATCTTCAATAATGGCCTGCGTTAACCGGGGTTCGAATCCCCGTGAGGAAGCCAGCTCAGAAACACCAGCATCTCGAATGAGTTACGGGTTTCTCATTTTCCGGCTGGCAACAATGGCGCGCCGTGTTGGCGACCGTTCCTTAGCACACGGGCCCCAGCATCCATTTCTTCATTGGCCTTAACCTCGCGTGAGGGTCAGCCTCTGCTCGCACACCCCAAAGCCCTGTAGTACCTCATGTCGCTCTTCGACCTCGTCATCGGCAAACCGCTCGCAACAACGGAAGAGCGTGCCGAGCACATCGGCCCCATCTCGGGCATCCCCGTCTTCGGCCTGGACGCCCTAAGCTCCGCCGCCTACGGCCCAGAGGCCGCCCTCACCTTGCTCATCCCTCTCGGCTTCGCAGGCATCGAACAAATTGTCCCCATCAGCCTCGCGATCATCGGCCTGCTCGCCATCGTATTCTTCTCCTACCGCCAGACAATCGAAGCCTACCCTAGCGGCGGCGGCAGCTACACCGTCGCCTCCGAGAATCTCGGGGAGCAAGCGGGGCTGCTCGCCGCCGCCGCGCTGATGATCGACTACATCCTGAACGCGGCCGTCGGCATCGCCGCTGGCGTTGGAGCCCTCGTGTCCGCTTTTCCGCGCCTCCAACCCCACACCCTCGGCCTCTGCCTCGCGATTCTGCTGATCCTCACGCTCATCAACATGCGCGGCATCAAAGACGCCGGCTCGGCCTTCCTGATCCCGACATACCTCTTCGTCGGCACGCTGCTTCTCGTGATCATCGTCGGAGCTGTCCGCGCCATCGCCGCCGGCGGCCATCCCATGCCAATCGTCGCACCCCCGCGCCTGCCCGCCAGCGCATCGCTGCTTACCTTCTGGCTCCTGGCCAAGGTATTTGCCAGCGGATGCACCGCAATGACCGGTGTCGAGGCCGTCTCGAACGGCGTAAACGCCTTCCGCGAGCCCACTCAGAAGAACGCCAAGCGCACGCTCACCATCATCATCGTGCTCCTGATGATCTTCCTCGCCGGCATTGCATTGCTCTGCCGCGCCTACGGCATCGGCGCAACCGACCCCACGGGCTCCGGCTACCAGAGCATCCTTTCCCAACTCGTTTCCGCCGTGATGGGCCGCGGCTGGTTCTACTACGTCACCATCGCCTCCGTCCTCGCCGCCCTCGCCCTATCCGCCAACACCTCTTTCGCCGACTTCCCGCGCCTCACCCGCGCCGTCGCCCAACGCGACTACCTTCCGCACGTCCTCAAGATCCGCGGCCGCCGCCTCCTCTACTCGTACGGCATCTCAGCCCTAGTCGGATTCACCGCCCTCCTGCTCATTGTCTTCGATGGTGTCACCGACCGCCTCATCCCACTCTTCGCCATCGGCGCCTTCCTCGCCTTCACCCTCTCCCAGGCCGGCATGGTCATGCACTGGAAGCGCAAAGGCGCCCGCCACCACATGATCATCAATGGCGTCGGAGCCGTCGCCACCGGCATCACCCTGCTCGTCGTCCTGGTAGCCAAGTTCACCGAAGGGGCATGGATCACCGCCATCCTTGTTCCCGCCCTCATCCTCACCATGAGGGCCATCAAACGCCACTACGGCCGCGTCGCCTGCGAGGTCAATATCGACCGCCCAATGAGCCTCGAAAACCTAGCCGAACCTCTTGTCATCGTTCCCCTCGACCGCTGGAGCCGCATCACTGAAAAAGGCCTCCGCTTCGCCATAAAGCTCAGCGATCAGATCCAGGCTGTTCACGTCGATGCCGAAGACAGCTGCGAAGAGATAAAGCAGATCTGGCAACGCGACGTCGCCGCGCCTCTCACCCAGTCAGGGCACGCGGTCCCCAGCCTCGTAATCCTTCCCTCCCCGTTTCGCTACGTCCTCCCGCCTCTCGTCGATTACGTCCTCAAGGTCGAACACGACCACCCCGAACGTCAGATCGCCGTCCTCATCCCCGAGCTAATGGTCAAACACTGGTGGCAGACCCCGCTCCACAACCAGCGCGCTCAGCTTCTAAAGCTGCTCCTACTCGTGCGCGGCAACAAGCGAATCATCGTCATCTACATCCCCTGGTACCTGTAGCGGAGCGCAGTGTACGGGTTGCCAACGGTGTCCCGTTGCGCCCCTTTTGTCGCACCGGAGCCATGAACTGTTGCTCCGGATCAGGTGCGCCGCCCCGGCGTTCTGCTAGGCTTCGTTTTTCGCATGTGGATTCCCCTGATTCATCTGGCGCGTTCTCGACCACTGCCCCACTCCGTTTCTAAGCCGGTCTCTTGTCAGACAGCGTTCAATCTCCATCAGCTCACGAGGGCCCTCAAGGGGCCGAATCCCGCCAGTTCAAAGGCTGGCTTTGGTCTTCTCGAAAATGGCCCGCGCCAGGGTCTCGTCGCCAACAAGGATTGCCACGTTGGTCACGTTATTGGCAGCCGCTGCAATTCTGAATTCGACCGGCTTATCATGCGTTGTCCGAGCGATTATCACCACGGAGGACGCGACCCGGGTCTCACTGACCTTGGAAAGCTGGAATTGAGGTATCACGCTATCAAACGCGTTGACGACGGAGTCGAGGCCATTGCTCAGTGAAGCGTCCAGTTCGCCACTGATGTAGGATGCGGTTTCCGAACCGGCGGTTACCGAGGGTACGAGCTGATCGGTTGTCGGCGCCTTTTCTACCCGAGGGGAGAACCACCCATAGGCGAATAAGCCACTATTTTTCGTGTTCGGATGGTATTGCTGTTTTATCACGAGGAAACCCGCAAAGGCGCAGCCAACGAGCGCGCTAATGAATATGAAGGGAGGAAGTTTGACTGCAGCCATATGGGGCAAATGTAAGACTAAACGCTGCCTGGCGGATATAGGGTGTTTCCCATACCCTCCAAACGTCCGTTAATGGTCATTTTCGGGCCGCTTGCCGTTTTAAGCCTACATTGGACCGTCACGGATCGAATTCTTGCCGTGCGCTCATGGCCAATTTCGACGTGACGTAGTTCGCGTCCAAAGAGGCGAGACGCTGTGTCACCCATCATCAACCTAACACCATCCAGGTCACCTAGAGGTTCCCGCCTTCGTTCTCCCAAGCTGTTTCGGCCGGAGCCGCGGCCACTTGAGCCGGAGCGTCAGGCCGCACCATCGCAAGGGGCTCCAAAACACGGTCCAAAGTGGCCGCGTCCATAAGCCCTCGCGCAGGCTCAGAGCATTTGACAGGCCTCGTCGAACTCCAGGTGCGGGCCGCGCGGATGGAGCTTTGCAGCGTCTCCATAGCCGAGATTGCATAGGAAGTTCGATTTCACAGGACCCGCCGCTATGAATGCCCCGGCCGCCGAACCCGTCCCGGGTGCCGAGGTGCCGAAGAATTCGAGATCGACCTTCGCATTATCGAAACCGGACATGGGGCCGCAATCGAGGCCAAGCGAGCGAGCTGCGATCATGAAATAGGCGCCTTGCAAGGAGCCGTTTCGCATCGCGGTGGAGGCCGCCAACTCTGGCGACTTCGCAAACTTGTCCTTCATGGTGGGCATCGCAGGAAAAAGCCTTGGCAGCAGCTCATAGAAGCTCGAATCGTAGTTGGCCAGGCGAGCCAATCTTAGGGCTCCGCCAGAAGCTGCGACCGATAATGGATTAGCCTTCTTGAGTTCGGTGTTCTTCTAGCCTGAATCTATTGCCATGGACAACCCCCGGCTCGACAAGGTGCTCTGGAGTCTGCGGGTGTTCACGACGCGCTCCATTGCCATGGCGGCCTGCCGAGCAGGTCATGTACTTATCGGCGAGCTCGAAGCCAAGCCGGGCCGCGATGTCCATCTCGGAGATGTTCTCGTAGTGCGCATCGGTGTGATCACCCGCACGCTCAAGTTAATCGCGATACCGCGCTCGCGCGTCAGCGCGAAGCAGTTGCCGGAGTTCATGACGGATCACACCCCGCAGCCGAATATGAGCGCGTGAAGCAGGCCGGAATTGAGCACAAGCTTGGCCGTCAACGGGGCACGGGCCGCCCCACAAAAAAGGAGCGCCGCGGTATTTCGGAGCTATTCGGGTTCGGCTAAGTCGGTGATTTAGGTAACGTCTAGCACAGCGCGCTGAAGAGCTGGCGCTCCTCTTCGGAGACCAGGGGTCTGGATCCAGCTTTGAAGAAAATTAAGCACTCGGGTTGCGGCTTCCCCATCCATCGCAGTCGCGGCCGGCTCGTTTCACACCGCTCCCGGCGGCGCGAGCTCGCCGTGCGGGTAAAACCCCATGGCCGCAAGTGCGACTACACGTGTATGCTTGTACTGGGAAATGAGATGGAGTTCCACGAGAATTCGAACCCATCTTCCCAAATCTCCAGATTCGAAGGTACGCCTGCTTAAAAAATGTCTCGCCGAGCTAAAGGCTATCTATGCCGAAGCCCTCCGCGTTCAGAACGAACTCTTGGTCAATTCTGCGGCAGAAATCGTCTAAAACCTGGTCCAGCGTTTCTACGTAATTCAGGAGTACTTCGTTATGCGTTACAATGAGGCGAGAGCCTATGCGATTTCCGCGCTGGGGCATGTCGACGCTGCCCCATACTTTGGTTGATCTCGGGCGGGAGCTTGAATGTAACCCGTCCAGCCGGCTGTCGGCATCAGCCTCGGACCGCGACGACCCGCAGGCGCCATAACCGCCATTCGATACCCCGCTCGCATCTAAGGGCGGGTTAGACCCCATACTTTGGATGACCGGTTGGTGGTAACATCAAGCGCATGAAAGCGACCGTGGACTTCCGTCAAAACGCCCCGATGCCGGCAGTCCAGGGTTCCAAGAAGACGGTCAGAATCAGCACGGCGAATGACTCTGCGGCGTCGCCCTTTTTTCCGATCGAAATCGGCGCGATTTGCTAGGTTTAGATCATCCGCAGTCACCTGTGCTCAGCGGCGGATCACCGTACCTTTCCCAATGAAAAATAAAACTGCAGAAATTATCCGCATTTTGAGAACGACAATCGTCTTCCGTCCGCTCGCCTTGGTCTTGATCCTCGCAGCGGGTGTCACCGCGATTAAAGCTCAAGATGCTCCGACCCCCACGGCGCGACCCGACTCAGCGACACCCATGGAAGCGAAAACGCTCTCCCATGACGACAAGCACTTCATCATGAAGGCTGCGCGGGCGAGCACGAATGAAGTGGCGCTCTCCCAGCTGGCCGACAGCCGTGCATCAAACCCCGAAATAAAACCTTTCGCGCAAATGATGATCACCGATCACAATCAAGCAAACTCCGACCTGAAGGCACTTGCCCTGAGCAAGGGAATCGACATCAGCAAACCGGTTGACGAGGGCAAGATGGACAACATATCGAGCCTTTCCCCCAAGTCGGGCGCCGATTTTGACAAAGCTTTCGCCAAGCTCATGGTGAGCGCCCACAAGGGGGCGGTGGATCTCTTCAAAAAGGAAGTTGCCGAGGGCAAGGACCCCGATGTTGTAGCCTTTGCAAAAAAGTATGTCGAGACCCTGAGCATGCATCTCGAGCACGCCACGGCCCTCGAGAATACGATCGAACAGTAACTGCCCGAGACTCACATTTTGGCGTTTCAGCTACGGGAGGAGGGTTAAGAGCGAGAACACGTAGCGAATTGAACTCATGCCGACTCTTTCGACCAAATAGACCACCAATGCCTCAAGGAGATAAGTCCAGCTACACTGACAAACAGAAGCGTCAGGCGGAACACATCGAAGCCGGCTACGAGAAAAAAGGGTTCAGCATGAAGACCGCGGAAGCACGGGCTTGGGCTACGGTCAACAAGCTCACAGGCGGAGGTAAAAAGAGCGGCTCCGGCAGGAAAGCAGGGTGATATGAAACTGCCACCGTCAATCCAACCGATTTCCGAGCGATTCCCCACCTTGGAGGAACAAGAAGTGATGCTCACGCTTTATGCTCCAGAGGCCAAGGAGGTGCAAGTGGCTGGCACTTTCAATGGATGGCGCCCGGACGCCAATCCGCTGGAGAACAAAGGATCCGAAGGTTGGACCACACATCTGATGCTCAGGTCGGGTCAGTATGAGTATCGTTTCGTCGTGGACGGCGTCTGGACTAATGATCCGCAGGCGACGCAGAGCGCGACCAATCCTTATGGAGAGCTCAATTCAATTCTAAAGGTGGCACTGGATGACAGGGTAGACCAATTGTGAGACTCAAGATTCTCTAGCGCTTTTCCCCCTGCCCCCGGCCCTTGTCGCTCTTCTGTAGTGGCCTTCGCCTGGCAGCGACCTTATCCCGGACGGTAGCCACGCTCCTGAAAACCCGGCGCGCTGTAGTCCTCTTATGATCGGCTGACAGTTTCGCATCAGGCGCCAAATCAGGCCAGAACGGAAATTTTCTATCATCAGGATCAACGGGCCGTGATTTAAGCCATAATTATGCTTCGATCGCCAAAAACCCTGGGGAGTCGAGTCACCGAACATAGGATTGAACGAAGCGGCGAATCCACACGGATCACGTCTCCCAACCTCCGTTTTCAGGAAATATTCGATCGTCGGCAGCACAATCTCCGGCGCGAACGGAAGCGACGCCACGGCTGCTCCCGCGGAGACCGTCCCGTCGTCCGGCCCAAAAGGAACTCCGCGCGCATGGTAGCCGAAAAAGCGCATCTTTCGGTGCTTGATTCGGCGCACACAGGGTCCGGGACCGTCGCAAGCGGTGATACCCCAGCTCAGCTCTGAGCGACACTCGAAACCCTGTGAATTTCTCCGGCAGTATTCCCGCTGAACATAGGTGGCGCGACGGCTGTTCTCAAAATAGTCTATGGACTTCTCCCTCATGAAGTCGTCCTGCAGTCCGCGAAAATCGATCCAGGCGTGCATGAACTGGTGAATGAACAGCGGCCCGGCATAGAGATATTCGTAACCATAGACGCATTTCCATTGATAGCTTCGCGTCCATGCGCGGTAGCTCTCGCCGGATAAAGAATGCGCTGCCGAACCAAGGGCCAAGAGATATAGTGGCAATCCCTCGTTGTATCCCCGCCAGCGATATTTCAAGAAACCCTTTTCGGGGGAATACCCATGACTCAAGGTATGCGCGCGGTTGCAGGCCCAATCCCACTCCACTCTGTAGTAAAGCTCGTCGACGCGTTCGCGCAACTCCCGCTCCCGAGCATTGTCACCGGAAAAATATTCGGCGGCGACAAGCATTCCCAAGATCAAGAAACCCGTGTCCATCGTGGATAGCTCGCATGCCCAGGCGCGCCTGCCTTTTTCCATATCTAGAAAATGATAGTAAAAGCCGCGATGGCCGGTTGCATCAGCCTCCGCTTCGTGCGAGCTGCCGGCAAAGAATCTGACTGCGGTCAATGTGCGTCTTAGCGCCTCGCTTCGGCTTATGAAGCCGCGTTCGACTGCGACGATGTAGGCCGCAAGCGAAAAGCCTGTGACGGCAATGCTTGAAGGGGATAGTCCCTCCGTTTTGTCACGCACCAATCCATTGGATGGATTGTATTCACGAGCAAAATAGCCGAATGACTCCTTCTGCAGTCGGTGCAGCATTTTGTCATGGGATTGCGCCATTGGAGCTATTCTTAGAATTACCTTCGGATTTCAATCGCGACAGCCCACAAGTGTGGCAGCGTCACGGCCCGTTGAGAAAATCGTACCCGATTTGAACAATTGGAATACTAAAAAGCTAGTCGTCCCAACCGATGAGATGATGCATTACGTTGGGAGGCATCAACTAAGCAAAACACCGATATTGTGGGTGCGCCCTAGAGCAGTCAGCTGGGGGCTCATCTCTCGGAGCAGCAGAGGTTCTTGATATTCTCAGATGCGGAGAAAAGGTTGCCGCGTTCTCCGAGCGGGTGAATCTTTTGCCGAGACGGCTTTCGCCTTTCCGAGCGGATACTCGTCGAGGTATGCGATGTTGAGTCGAGTACTGTTTTGTTGATCCCAAAGTTCGAGATTCTTGAATTGCTCAGGCGCCGTCCCGACCTCGCATTGCGCATGCTCGCCTCGATGAGTGCCCACTTGCGAGTCCTATGGTGCCGGTACACGCAACGAATATCGCCTTACTCGGTTCGGGAAGGACTTCCCTTTTCTCGACCGCGAAAACGTCGGCAGCCTCCTTGTCGTCAAACCTGTCTCCCCAGCGGAGTTCAGAGCTTACGTGGTAGACACCGACGATGACATTGAAGCGATCCAGACGGGCCCTCGTCAGAGTCCGCAGTGACACACGAGACAGGTTATGATTGGGTCTGCCTGGAGCGGCCGCCCTACCCACTGGATGACTGAAGTATCCCGCCGGGCCGGGCCCTCCTACGGACAGAATCATGGGGACTGGATCTTCACCTTGTCTATTCTGTTTTCGCGGGCTGAAGCGGCGCCTTCGCCGTCCAATGCTCCCAATTAAACCTGGCAGCTTTCCGGCGAACGCTTTTGTAGGACAAACACTGTCGATGCTATCGGAGCGACGCCGACATATTTACCGGGGCAATTCCAATACACTGACGAAATGGGGATCCTTTTCGGCGCTGTCCTGAGTCCTTCAGTCATCCTCACAGCCGCCATTCTAATTGCCAGAGAGACACTCGCCGCCGAAGCCGCCCGCCCATCGGATTCAGCACCCGACAAGACAATCCCATTTGAGGAACTGCGCAAGGACGCGGAACAGGGAAACGAAAAAGCCGAATACCTGCTGGGCTGCTGCTACAACGGCGACCACGGATTCTCTAAGGACTCAGTCGAAGCGGCAAAATGGTGGGAAAGGGCTGCCGCAAAGGGCTTGGCCGACGCCCAATACTATCTAGGGCTGAGTTACTATTTGGGCCAAGGAGTCCCCAAGGATGCAACTGCGGCCGCGAAATGGTGGAGAATGGCAGCCGGACAGGAGCATGCAGAGGCGCAATACTTCCTCGGGCTCAGCTACTGCGCGGGCTGCGGCGTGCCCAAGAGTCTGGCCCTGACAATCTTCTGGCTGAATAAGTCCGCAGAAAATGGGGACAAAGCTGCGCTAAAGGCCCTCGGGAAATTGGATCGTCGCCCAGTAGATAATCACTCCAACCTCGAGGCGATCCATATGGGTCGATGATTAGCCGCTCACCGTATTCCCATGTTCGCGGCTATCTTCATCCTCAACCTCCTAGCCGCCTTTATTCTTATCGTCTTGGTCGGCTTCGCCCGCAAGCCCCCGAGGGTTACGAGGACAAGGACAGCTTCCATCTAGGTAAAGCGCCGGACCGCCGCAGGTGGTCATTGATAAGTTGATCCTGACCTCACTCCGGCTTCTCTGGCCGCCTGAAGGTTCGGTCTAGTCCGCCAGCGCGGGGGCCAAATCCGCCTGCATGACCTGCGCAACACTCACTTGCAGAGCGGTTGGAATCACGCCGTTCGACGACTGGCCGAGATTGATGTCATCATTCGCATGCAGGACGGGCCCACCCGCGCCTGCGAGCTGCACGGCCCGGCTAACGATCACTTCGTTGGCATTCGTGTTGGTCGACGTGGCCGAACCGGTTTGGAACACGTCGACTGGAAGATGCATCGCCTGCTGCCCGTCGGCGATCTCGCGCGCGACTTGCTGGATGAGCCGGTTCTTCTCGGGCGGAAGCTTTCTCAATTCTTCGTTCGCCCGGGCCGCTGCAAGTTTGAATAGGCCGAGCCCCGTATGAAAGCGGCGCGCATCGGCCGGCCGCTAATGGGAAATTTGAGCACTGCGCGCTGTGTCGAAGCGCCCCAGAGCGCTTTGTCTGGCACCTGCATTTCGCCCATAGAGTCTTTAGTCGTGCGAATGCTGAAAGACTAGGCGGCGGCCCCGAATATGCAATTCGCCGCTCGATCTATGAGGTGTGTGCCGAATCCAACCGGTTCTACGGTATCCCGGTAATCGCCTTTTTGGCTTGTTTCGCGCTTATCTCATGACCGGTGGGCTGGGACACTCTTTTGGCCGCCTGGTGACTGTGAAGGCGTGAAGGATGACCATCCATCGGTTTTCAAGCCCAGACACGAGGCCTGAAGACATCCATCCCGTTGTCTCCGGTGGTTTTTCCCCTCTGCTATTCCAATCAAGGGACCCTTTCTCCGGATCTTCTCTAGATCGCAAAGGATGATTCCCAATCGTTCACAAGACCGACCACCTTCATTGATGTCGTGGTCCCGATGTCAAAGCGGCGCCCTTGCGCAGGCTCAAAGCATTTGACAGGCCTCGTCAAACTCCAGGCGCGGGCCGCGCGGATAGAGCTTCGCAGAGTCTCCATAGCCGAGATTGCATAAGAAGTTCGATTTCACAGGACCCGCCGCGATGAATGCCCCGATCGTCGAACCCGTCCCGGGTGCCGCAGTGGCGAAGAATTCGAGATCGACCTTCGCATTGTCGAAACCCGACATGGGGCCGCAATCGAGGCCGAGCGAGCGAGCTGCGATCATGAAATAGGCACCTTGCAGGCTTCCATTTCGCATCGCGGTGGAGGCTGCTAACTCTGGCGACCTCGCAAACATGTCCTTCATGTTGGGCGTCGCAGGGAAAAGCCTTGGCAGCAGCTCATAGAAGCTCGAATCGTAGGCGATGATGGCGGTGACGGGAGCGCCCATCGTTTTGTCAATGTTTCCCGGAATGAGCGCCGGTCGGAGCCTTTCCTTTGCCTCCCGGGTGCGCAGGAAGACTATCCGAGCAGGGCTGCAGTTGGCGCTGGTCGGACCCCATCTTAGCAGGTCGTAGAGTTGCTTCAGTATGCCGTCCTCGACTGGCCGGTCGAGCCATGCGCTGTGCGTCCGAGCCTTGCGGAAAAGGACATCGAAGTCTCGGTTACTGAGGCGGGTTCCGGTTTGACCGAGCGCCTTGTGAATCATGGTGGATTGCATTGTAAGTCCTTGTTACTTGCCGATCGCTTTCTTGAGCGCTCCAATCTCCTTCTGGACGGCGCCTTCGAGCTGCTCGCAATCGCCGCGGCCCTCCATGCCGGGATTTTCAAGCGCCTTGCCCAATCCTTCCTTGACCTTGCCCGCGAGTTTCTTGGCTGTGCCCTCGATTTCATCTCGGGTGCCCGACTTCTCATCAATTGATTGTGGGGTTTTCATAGGCGCGTACTGTAGGTGAAAGATCCCACCTGTCCAATGGGGTGGAACCCGCATGCACCGCCACGCTTCATGGGTCCATCGGGTCCCTACCAATTGTCCCTCAGAACAGCGGCGCGGCTGGCACGCCGGCGGCGGCCGCGATCCGCAATGCCAGTGAGCGGTCGGTCCGGCCGCCGGATTTGAGGAGCGCAAGAACGCCGAGCTCGATCGGAAGCGGGGCCAATACCCCATATCGTTCCCCGATTGTTGATGTTACTTTGGACCGCCCTGCAACAATCAAGAAACCACCATATCCATGAAGAAACTCATAATCCCCTGCCTAGTCGCCTTCGCCATTCTCGGGCTATCGGCCTGCGCAACTGATGCCACCCGTAGCACGACCACCACATCGCAGCAGACGACCGTGCCCGGCCCCACAACGACAACGACGACAGACACCCAAACCAAATAGGGATACCGTCCTCGAAATGGCCGACGTGGAAACATCCGAAGAAGGACCAGACGGCTGAGTTACCGAACATGAAAGACCACGTCTACAAACTCATCGAACTCACTGGCACCTCCACGCTGTCCGTGGAGGATGCCGTCAATAATGCCGTCCGACGCGCACATAAGACCGTCAAGAACCTTCGCTGGTTTCAGGTGGTCGACACGCGCGGCGACATCGTCAAGGGCCACGTGGACCATTGGCAGGTAACGATCAAGGTCGGCTTTCCCGTGGAGAGCTGATCGACGGAGGCCCATCGGGCCACCCAGACCCAAACCAGTTCCGAAACCCTCAACGCAAACCAGGACACAACATGCTCAAGGAACAGACAGGACCCGATTCGAAGATCACGCGTGAGCAGATGATCCAGCTGCTAAACGAGGATCTCGCGGGGGAGTATCAGGCAATCATCGCCTACACTGTGTACAGCCAGGTCCTCAAGGGGGCCGAGTACACCGACATCGCGCGTGAACTTGAAGCCCATGCCGGCGAGGAACTCACGCACGCGATAAAGATCGCCAAGCAGGTCGATTATCTGGGCGGCATGCCGGCCGTGCTGCCCAAGCCGGTTAAGACGTCAAATGACCCGGTTGAAATGCTTCGCGCAGACCTGGAAAACGAGCGCGTGACCGTGGCGCGCTACCGCGTGCGCATCCTCCAGGCCGAGGCGATGGGGGAGTTTGCCCTGAGCGAGGTGTTGCGCGGAATCATCGTGCAGGAGCAGGATCATGAGATCGATTTGAGCGCCGCTCTGGGCATAAACGTGCCTTCCGCCGAGAGGTCGTCGGAGAAGAGGACAGCCGGAGCTCGGTGAAGAAAGGTAAGCGGTTGATCTTCAATCACGAGCTGGTCCACCGAGGTTCGAATCCCAGTGGGGACGCCAATAGTTAAGATCTTCTCCGGTTTAACTTAGGGATTTCTCTTCTCGATAATTAGCAACAGGACTGGCGACCGCACGCGTTGCCAAGAAACCTCTGCTAGGCGAGTCGGGTTACACCCCATTTCTCGGACTACATTTTGGGCGCATATTGGACCGCTGAAAGATGATGTGTGCCCAAGCTCGCAAACCATCTGTCGGCCCGCAGGTTCTTGTCGCTCCAGGAGACATAAACTGTTCCGCATCATTCATCGGCTCGGTCGTGTTGGATGGGCACCTCTTGTCCGCGGTTCGACTCCCTGCGGCAACGCGAGGGTGCAACTATAATATCCGAATAGGCCATACGGGAAAGTGACCAGGATAGGCGCGCTGGCAATGAAATCGAAGGTCGCAGCCCTATCTTCTCCCGGCAAAGCTCTTCCGGCCGCGGATGGGAGCATGACCACCCTCGGTGGTCGACTCGAGGCTCTCAATATTGCGTTCGCGGGGGGCAACCGTGACGCCTACCGAGGGCCGCTGTTCACGATTCCCGCTTTGGGCGAACACATCAGCGGAGCGATCCTGCTTGACGAGACGATTCGCCGGAAGATTGGCGGCGCTCTTATCCCGGGCTCCGTCGCCGAGAGCGGCATTATTCCGGGCATTAAGTTGGACAAGAACGCGGTGTCACCGGCCGGCTTCGCCCGCGAAAGGCCCACTCAGGGACTCGACGGCAAGGCGTTGAAGGGATCGTCTTGAAAAAAAGCCCTTTGGCAGGAAAGCCTGCGCCTATCGGACTGCTGGTCGATGTGCCTCGGCTCATCACCGCTTACTATACAGGCGTGCCCGATCCAGCAGTGGCGGCGCAGCGCGTGGCGTTTGGCACTTCCGGACATCGTGGGTCATCCTTCAAACTCACGTTCAACGAATGGCACATCCTGGCGATTACCCAGGCGATCTGCCATTTCCGCGCACAGCAGAGATTTTCCGGTCCGCTGTTCATCGGCATCGATACCCACGCACTGTCGACCCCGGCTTTCGCCACGGCCCTCGAAGTGCTTTCCGCAAACGGGGTCGAGACGATGATCGCCGAAGGCGATGAGTACACGCCGACCCCCGTGATTTCCCATACGATCTTAGATTACAATCGCGGGCGACAAAGCGGGCTGGCTGACGGGATTGTCATCACGCCCTCGCACAATCCGCCCCATGATGGCGGGTTCAAATATAATCCGCCCAATGGTGGGCCGGCAGACAACGCCACAACCGGCTGGATCGAGGCCAAGGCGAATGCGCTGCTCAGAACCCGTCCAAACGGGGTGAGACGCATTCCTTACAAGCGGGCGCTGCACGCATCCACGACGCACCGGTATGATTACATAAACGCCTATATAAGCGATCTCGGCAACGTCATAGACCTGAAAGTGATTCGCGGCGCCAAGCTTCGCCTGGGCGTGGATCCGTTAGGCGGCGCCGGCGTTCATTACTGGGCGAAGATTGCCGAGCGACATAAGCTCGATCTGATCGTCGTGAACGAGGCGGTCGATCCAACCTTCAGATTCATGACGGTGGATTGGGACGGCCAGATCCGAATGGATCCCTCCTCGCCATATGCCATGGCGAGCCTTATCGGGATGAGGGACCGCTTCGATCTCTCGTTCGCTTGCGACACCGACCATGACCGGCACGGGATTGTCACTAAGAGTGCAGGGCTTCTCCCGCCCAATCACTTCTTGGCGGTGGCGATTTCCGAGCTTTTTCAACACCGTCCCAAGTGGAGTCCCAAGGCCGCAGTTGGAAAAACGATCGTGAGCAGCGCACTGATCGATCGCGTAACGGCGAAATTGAAGCGGAATCTCTACGAGGTACCTGTCGGTTTCAAATGGTTCGTCGACGGCCTGCTCGATGGCGCGCTGGGTTTTGGGGGCGAGGAGAGCGCCGGTGCGTCCTTCGCCCGCCTGGATGGCAGCGTATGGACGACGGATAAGGATGGCTTTATTCCATGCCTGCTCGCCGCGGAAATCACGGCGCGTACGGGCCGTGATCCTGGGAAACTTTATCGCGCGCTCACGCAGGAACTCGGCGAGCCGTTTTATGATCGTGTGGAAGCACCGGCCTCGCCGCCTGAAAAAGCCGCTTTGGCAAAGCTTGACCCCGAACGGGTCAACCTCACGGAACTAGCAGGCGAAAAGGTCGACAGGATTCTCACCCGCGCCCCCGGCAACTCCGCGCCACTCGGTGGGCTGAAGGTAGTGACGGCCAACGGTTGGTTTGCGGCGCGGCCATCCGGAACCGAGGACATCTATAAGATCTACGCCGAGAGTTTTCGCGGTGAGACCCACATGCACAAGATCTTGAAAGAAGCCCAGACGTTCGTCAGCGCGACTCTGGCGACCTCGGCGCCGAGCAAAGCAAGGAGAGCCACCTGATCTCATCAGCCAGCTAATATATATCCATGAACCCAAATCCACCTGCCAATCCATTTCCTTCTAGGCCGCCAGAAGGCAGCGATGCCTTGACGGAACTGGCTATGGACTTGCGCTGGACGTGGAATCATTGTTCCGACGAGTTATGGCAAAGGCTCGATCCCGCGCTCTGGGAGACCACCCGTCACCCTAGCGTAGTGCTCCAGACCGTCGCGCATGATAGATTGGCGGCCTCCTTGGCCGATCCCGGGTTTTGCAAGCTGCTCGAAGACCTGGTGATGGCCAACCGGCAGGCGGAAACGGCGCCCGCATGGTTTCAGCAAAAATATCCCGGGTCACAACTCAGTTGCGTCGCTTATTTTTGCATGGAGTTCATGCTCAGCGAGGCCCTTCCGATTTATTCGGGAGGTTTGGGCAACGTGGCCGGCGACCAACTCAAGGCCGCCAGCGATCTCGGCGTGCCGGTAATTGGCGTGGGCCTGCTTTATCAGCACGGGTATTTTCGCCAGGTGATCGACCGGAGCGGGGCCCAGCAAGCACTCTACCCGTATAATGATCCCGGACAACTGCCTGTTACACCGGTGCGGAAGCCGAACGGCGAGTTGTTGAGGGTGGAGATCGCGTTGCCGGGTGATTCGGTTTGGCTGCGCGCGTGGTTGGTGAAGGTGGGCCGGCGAAAACTCTATCTGCTCGACAGCAATGATGCGGCCAACCCGCCCGTGCACCGGGGGATAACAAGCGAGCTGTATGGCGGCGACGCGGAGTTGCGCCTAAAGCAGGAAATCGTGCTCGGGATCGGTGGCTGGCGGTTGCTTGACGCGCTTGGGATCAAGCCGGACGTCTGCCATCTCAACGAAGGCCATGCCGCATTCGCGCTTTTGGAGCGGGCGCGGAGCTTCATGCAGGAGATCAAACAGCCATTCGCCGTCGCGCTTGCGGCCACGCGCGCCGGCAATCTCTTCACGACTCACACGGCTGTTGCCGCTGGATTTGACGTCTTTTCTCCCGGCCTGATGGAACAGTATTTCGCCATGTATGCGCAGGACGACCTGGGCATTCCCATGCGCGACCTGCTCGCGTTGGGCCGCCGGAATCCCGATGACGCGAGCGAGCCTTTCAATATGGCTTATCTCGCGACTCGCGGGAGCGGGGCGGTCAACGGCGTCAGCAGGTTGCATGGCCGGGTGAGCCGGCACATCCTTGCGCCGTTGTTTCCAAGTTGGCCGGAGGACGATGTCCCGGTTGGCCACGTGACCAATGGCGTACACATGCCTACCTGGGATTCGGCTGCCGCAGACCTGCTGTGGACGGAGGCCTGTGGCAAGGGACGGTGGCTGGGAACGTCGGCAACATTGGAGACGGACCTCCGCCGGGTGTCCGACGAGAAGCTCTGGGCGATGCGGACCGCCACCTGCAAATCTCTTGTGGAATATGCCCGCGAAGCCGTCGGCCGGCAAATGGCTGCCGCCGGAGCGGACAAAGATACGATCGCACGAACGCAAGCGCGACTGAATCCCGCGGTGCTGACGCTCGGCTTTGCGCGGCGCTTTGCGACCTACAAGCGGCCCAACCTTCTGCTGCACGATCCCGAGCGGCTGATCCGCATCCTGAAAAATCCCCAGAGGCCGGTGCAACTTATCCTTGCGGGCAAGGCACATCCGGCTGATCTGGCCGGGCAGGCCCTGATTCAGGAGTGGACGCGTTTTATCAGGCGCAGCGAGGCAAGTCCCCCGGTCATCTTCCTGGCCGATTACGATATGCTCCTGGCGGAGCGCATGGTGCAGGGGGTAGACGTCTGGATCAACACGCCCCGGCGGCCGTGGGAAGCCAGCGGCACAAGCGGCATGAAGGTTCTCGTTAATGGCGGCCTGAATCTCTCCGAGCTGGACGGCTGGTGGGCCGAAGCCTATGCGTCGGAACTTGGATGGGCCTTGGGGGATGGTCAGGAACACGGTGACGATCCCTTTTGGGATGTGGCCGAGGCCGAGGCGCTCTATGAACGGCTCGAGCAGGACGTCATTCCGGAGTTTTATGCGCGCAACAAGGAGGGCATTCCCACTGCCTGGGTAGCGCGAATGCGCGAAAGCATGGCGCAGTTGACGCCCAGGTTCTCGGCCAGTCGCGCGGTGACCGAATACACCGAGCAGCATTACTTGCCCGCAGCCGCTTCGTATCGGGCACGCGCCGCAAACCAAGGTGCTGCAGCCCGCCATCTGGTCGAATGGCGGAACGCCCTGGCGCCAAAATGGGGCGCCCTCAGTTTTGGCGCGGTCATCGTGGAAGCCAAGGGGGAGCGGCAAGTAATCGTAGTGAAAGTCTTTCTGAAGGACATCAACCCAGACTCGGTCCGGGTTGAGCTTTATGCAGATGGCTTGCAGGGGGGTGAAGCCGTTCGTCAGGAGATGACACGCTTGCGACCACTCGCGCACGAAGCCGGCAGCTTTGCTTTCTCCGCCACGGTCAGTTCCGCGCGGCCGGCGGCGGACTATACCGCGCGAATCGTGCCGCATCTCAATGATCTCGAAGTGCCCCTTGAGGCAGGCTGGATTACCTGGCAGAAATGAACCTGAAATCTATCCAGGCCACTCGCGGATAACACCGGAGAAATCTCTTGAACAACAAGCAATCGCAACCTCGGTATGAAATCGGCATGGTGGGCTTGGGCGTCATGGGGCGCAATTTCCTGCTCAACATGGCGGACCACGGCTTCTCGGTCGCGGGGTATGACAAAGACGCTGCCAAGATCGCGGCACTGGTTTGCGAAGCCGGTCAACGCGAGGTCCGAGGAGCGGCAGACATCAAGATTCTTGTTGCCTCGCTCCGCCGCCCGCGGGCGGTCATGCTGCTCGTGCCCGCCGGAGCGCCCGTTGACGCCGTCATTGAGGACTTGCTGCCGCACTTGGACAATGGGGATCTCATCATCGACGCCGGCAACTCGCATTTTACGGACACCGACGCGCGCATGCACAAACTGGCGGCCCGAAACATGCGACTTCTGGGCGTCGGAGTTTCGGGCGGTGAAGAAGGCGCGCGGCACGGCCCGAGTATCATGCCGGGGGGCGCAAAGGACGCCTACGAACGGGTCCGCCCCGTTCTCGAGACTGCCGCCGCGCAGATTAACGGCGAGCCGTGCGCCACCTGGCTTGGGCCGGGATCGGCCGGACACTATGTGAAGATGGTCCACAACGGCATCGAATACGGCCTGATGCAGCTTATCGCCGAGACGTATGACATCATGAAACGCGGCCTGGGCCTGAGCGACGACGAACTGCATGATTCCTATGCCGAGTGGAACCGGGGCGAGCTGGCCGGCTATCTGGTGGAAATCGCCGGGAAAATCTTCTCCGAACGGGACGCCGAGACCGGGCGGCGGCTGATCGACGAAATTCTCGACGTGGCCATCCAGAAAGGCACCGGCATGTGGACATCGGAAAGTGCGCTCGAACTGAAAGTGCCGGTGCCCACGATCGACGCGGCGGTCTCGATGCGCAATCTATCCATGCTGGAGAGCGAACGCGAGGCGGCCGGTGCCGCGCTGCCTCGGCGGGCCCGCGCGTTTCCCGGCGATCGCGGAGTCCTGCTGCAACAGTTGGCTCGCGCTCTTTTCGCCGGAATGATAATCACTTATGCGCAAGGGCTCGCGCTGCTGACGGCGGCCTCGAAGAAATACGGCTACGGCCTCAACCTGTCCGACGTCGCGCGGATCTGGCGCGGGGGCTGCATCATTCGCGCCGCCGTCCTCGAGCCGATCCGGGCGGCCTATCTCCGCCAGTTCGGTCTGCCCAATCTGCTCCTCGATCCTGACCTGGGGACATCCGTAATGGCGCATCAGGAGGATTTGCGCATCATCGTCGCGACAACCGCGCAGCTCGGCCTCCCAGCGCCAGGCCTGATGTCGGCTCTAGGCTACCTTGACGGCTATCGCAGCGCATGGCTGCCAGCCAATCTCATCCAAGCCCAGCGCGACTATTTCGGTGCCCACACGTACGAGCGGATCGACGCCAAGGGCTCGTTTCACACAGAATGGGAAAAACAGCCCGAACCATGAACACGAAGGACCAATTCGAGCCGACCGTCTTTGTTATTTTCGGCGGCGCCGGCGATCTAACCTGGCGCAAGCTAATCCCGGCCCTGTTTGATCTCTTACGGGACCGCGGACTGCCCGCCCAGTTTGCCATCATTGCAGTGGATCGAATCAAGCTCGGCGATGACGCGTTGCGTCGCCGGTTTCACGATGGAATCAGACAGTTCTCCCGGTTAGGAGACTTGAAAGATTCCGCCTGGAAACTGTTCGCGTCGCACATTCATTACCAACAGGGCGATTTCAAGAAACCGTCGACATACACGATGCTTGGCGCCCAGTGCGCGGAGCTGGAGAGGAAATGGGGCTCCAAGGCTCATCGAATTTTTTACATGGCTACACCGCCCTCGATGTTTGGGCAGATCCCGAAATATCTTGGCAACGCCGGGCTCACACGCGACCGCGCCTGGGCGCGTATCGTTGTCGAAAAGCCGATTGGCTACGACTTGGATTCGGCGCGCGCCCTGAATGCCATTCTGGCAGCCAGCTTCGAGGAGTCGCAGATCTTCCGGATCGACCACTATCTCGGCAAGGAAACAGTGCAAAACATCCTGGCGTTCCGTTTCGCCAACCCGCTCTTCGAGCCGATATGGAATCGTCGCTACGTAGACTACGTGACGATCACCGTTGCAGAGACGGTGGGCGTTGAGCACCGCGGCGGCTATTACGATCATGCCGGCGCGCTCCGCGACATGGTGCAAAACCATCTGATGCAGCTGCTGTGCCTCGTGGCGATGGAACCAATGGTCTCCTTTGACGCCGATGAGATACGCAACAAGAAGGTCGACGTGCTCCACGCTACCCGTCCGATTCACCGCGACGCCGTCGCGCAATGCGCCGTGCGGGGCCAATATGCATCCGGCGGGGCCGGGGGAATGAGAATGACCGCCTATCGCGATGAAAACGGCGTAGCGCGGGATTCCCGGACGGAGACGTTTGTGGCGTTGAAGGTTTTCGTCGACAACTGGCGATGGCAGGACGTGCCGTTCTACCTGCGGACCGGCAAACGCCTGCCCAGGCAGGCATCGGAGATCTCCATCCAATTCCGAGCAGTGCCTCATCGGTCGTTCCCGCTCGAGGCTTCGCTCGGCTGGCAACCTTCCCGGCTCGTGTTGTCGATTCAGCCGGAAGAAGGGATCGTGCTGGGCTTTCAGGCAAAATACCCAGGGGCAAAGATGCAGCTGCGGCCGGTGGACATGCGGTTCAGTTACCGCGGGAGCTTCGCCGCAGCTTCACCCGATGCCTACGAGACGTTGCTGTGGGACGTGATGAAAAACGACGCCACGCTCTTCATGCGGGCCGATCAGGTGGAGGCGGCATGGGAGCTACTCATGCCCGTTGTCGAGGCATGGGCCACCACCGAACCCGGCGATTTTCCCAACTATGCAGCCGGCACGTGGGGACCGGAATCGGTGCAAGGGCTGCTTGAGCAGCAGGACCATCGCTGGCCGCAACCGACGGAATTGGCGAATCAAGCTGACACGAGGGGCAAAAAACGGCCAACGTCGGAATAACACGTTCGGCGTCACGCCACGGGGACCGCAAATTGCCTCCCGCTCAGACCCGAGAGTTTGCCCATGGATGATTTTTTCTTCGCCCGCTCGCTGATGGCGATGTCACTGGCGTTCCACATCGTTTTCGCGGCCCTCGGAATTGGGATGCCGTTGTTGATGGTCCTCGCCGAGGGGACCTATCTCCGCACACGCAAACCCGTTTATCTCGAACTTGCCAAACGTTGGGCAAAAGGCACGGCCGTTCTCTTCGGAGTGGGCGCGGTCTCAGGCACCGTTCTTTCGTTCGAACTCGGCCTGCTTTGGCCAGGCTTTATGAGGAATGCCGGCGCGATCATCGGCATGCCTTTTTCCCTGGAGGGTTTCGCGTTCTTCACGGAGGCGATCTTTATCGGGGTGTATCTCTATGGCCGGAGCCGGCTGTCTCCGCTGCTGCACTGGCTTGCGGGTGTGGTCGTTGCGATTAGCGGAATCCTATCCGGCATATTCGTCGTGACGGCCAACGCGTGGATGAACGCCCCAGCTGGATTCAAATTCGCCAACGGCAAATTCACGGAGATTGATCCTGTCGCCGCCATGTTGAACCCGGCGAGTTTGCACGAAGTCCTGCATATGACCCTGGCGGCATTTGTCGCCACAGGTTTCGCGGTGGCTGCCGTTCATGCGTTCTTCCTGTTGCAAAATCCGCGCAGCGTCTTTCATCGCAGCGCGCTTGTCTTGGCGCTGGCAGTCGGCTGCATAAGCATCCCGCTGCAAATCGTGAGCGGCGACGTGAGCGCGCGCGCCGTAGGCCACCTGCAACCGGCCAAGCTTGCAGCAATGGAGGCCCTCTATCGGACGCAAGCTGGCGCTCCGTTGCTCATCGGAGGGAATCCTGACGACGCGACACTCACCACCGGCTACGCGCTCAGAATTCCGCAAGGCTTGAGTTTGCTCCTTGCCAGCGACCCTGGGGTAAGAGTCACCGGCCTCGAAGAGTTCCCGCGAGGCGACTGGCCCAACGTGAGGCTCGTTCATTGGTCGTTCGATCTGATGGTCCTCTCGGGCTTCGGGATGCTGGCAGTGGCCTGCTGGGCGGGCGGTCTATTCTGGCGCCAGGGGCCGCTTTCGGATCACCCGGGATTCTTGCGCGCACTTGTTGCCGCCGGGCCTTTGGGTTTCGTGGCGATCGAGGCAGGCTGGGTCGTGACCGAAGTGGGGAGGCAGCCATGGATCATCTATAACGTGATGCGGACAGGTGACGCCGTCACCCCCATGCCGGGGATCGCGATCCCCTTCGCAGCGTTCACGGTGTTATACGTCTTTCTCGCCTTCGTCGTTTTTAGGCTCCTGCGCCGCCAGTTTTTGGAAACGGCCACTGACCTCACCGTCTCGACGTCCGATTAACCCCATGCTCGCCGGCGCTGTCGCCCTATCCATTTTGCTGTCTTTGATCCTGTATGCGGTCATGGGCGGCGCGGATTTCGGAGGAGGCATATGGGATCTGCTTGCGACCGGGCCCCGCGCCGAGGCCCAACGGGAAGCGATTTCGAAGGCCATTGCGCCAATCTGGGAGGCCAACCATGTGTGGCTCATCCTTGTTGTTGTGGTGCTGTTCACCGGCTTTCCAACAGCATTTGCGACCATGATGACCGCACTGAACATTCCGGTTACGGTAATGATCTTCGGGCTCGTGCTGCGCGGCTCTGCGTTCCTTTTCCGCAAGTACGACCCGCAATTGGGTGCGACGCGGCACCGGTGGGGTGCAGCATTCGGCATGGCCAGTTTTTCCACGCCGTTTTTCCAAGGTGTCATCCTTGGCGCACTGGCTTCCGGACGGATTCGCGTTACCAATGGCCTCGTGACCACTGGCTATCTTGCGGGGTGGCTTACGCCTTTCGCTCTCGTTTGCGGCGTATTCGCGCTTGGTCTGTTTGCATTCCTAGCTGCATCCTATCTGACTCTCGACACAAAGGGTGAGGCCGTGCTGCAAAATGATTTCCGGCTTCGGGCCATTTGGTCCGGGCTTTTTCTCGGACCGGCGGCCGGAGCGGTCTTCCTCACCGCCGCGCAGGGGGCACCGCAGCTGTTTCACGGATTGACAAGGTGGTGGGCGCCATGGCTTCTGGTTGCGACGAGCCTGTGCGCGGCGGGGGCGTTCGCGGCCCTGTGGTGGCGACGGTTCGTCTTGGCGCGGGTGGCGGCCGTAGGTCAGGTTACCTTGATCCTTGTAGGGTTTTGCCTCGCGCAATATCCGAATCTTGTCACGCCCGACGTAACGGTCACGAACGCCGGCGCGCCACCGGCGACATTGCGCCTGTTAGTTTTGGCGTTGGCGACTGGCTCCGTTATTCTGCTTCCGTCGCTGGCGATTCTCTTTCGCCTTTTCAAGGCCGGCAGACCCAAGACGGCGGCATAAACGTGAGAATGAACGGTTGAATGCCCGTGAGTACACCAGAGGCTAGCATCTATGCCTGGTGCTGGTTGGGAGTATCCCGCTTGGATGGCTGGGAACAGGACTGACAACAGCATACCAAGAGTGCTGCCCAGCTTGATTGAGTTTCGGGCCATTAACCGCAGTACTGGCAACAACTCGAGTGTACACAGACGCAACTACTGTCTGCTCTCAGAGGGAATGCGGGTAGGCGATTGGCCTTCAACAACGGGCTGTGTCAACCGGGGTTCGAATCCCCGTGAGGACGCCAGTTTTTGGGGTCTACACCAAGAAATGGGGTCTACGACAGAGTTGGGGGACAGGGTAGGCTGGAGCTGTTACCTTCCAGCAGGCTTTGCGCTCCGGTGGGCCCGAACCTGATCCAGAAATGGAATCAGGCGTCTTTTCCGCTCGCGATAGCCGAATTCGCTCGGATGCAGACCATCGGTCAACGCAGCGCACCCCGCTTGCACATTGACCGGGCGTAAACCAACAACAGCACACCAATAACGAAGATGACGGCGCTGAATATCAACGCCCCAACTCCTCCTATAACTTCCAGTCCGTTGGAAAGGACGAAATTGTGAATGCTCGTGAGAACCATGCAGATGAACGACGAGAGAAAGAGGTGAACCGCCAGACGATTGCGGAGCAACAGTAACAGCGATCCCAATACGCCGCCCCACACGGCTATCCCCCAGGCCGCCACCACCCAGAGAGGAAAGCCGTAATAGAATTCCAGCTGTGCGGGTGTGAAGCCACTCATGTAGGCCTTGTTCTTGGTCTGGGTCATGACGAAATCCATCGCGCCGACCGAATTCCAGAGCAGGGAAACCACCCCCACCACCCAAAGGTGCCAAGGCGTCTTTGCTGATTGGATGGATTCATCAGCCATGCTTTCAGCCAAAAAACCCCAAGAAACTAGTCAATCACAATGCCGAATCCTCACGGGGACGTCAGGAGCTAAGATCCTCATTCGTTATTGCTTAGAATTCTCCCGATTGGATGGCTCGCAACAAGGCCGGCAACCGATTTCCAGCTCGGAAAGCGCTGGAAGCCAATTAAGGCGGTTAACTCGCTTGTAGAGCCGGCGTGGTCCTGAGAAAGATTATCCCATGCGCCCGCCTAATCTGGCCCCTCCGTTTGCCGCTGCTGCCACGGTCCCGGAGGTAATCCAGGCGCTGGCCGGATTTGTCCCGTGGTGCGAGACCAACGCGAGTCGGCTAGGATATTTCGCCGCGCTTTACATGCGAATTACGAAGGCGGTCGAGGCCGCACTCCTCCAAGGCACGGTGTTCCAAGACAACGAGCGGATGGCACAGCTGGATGTAACCTTCGCCAACCGCTACCTCACCGCGCTCAACGGCTATTTCCATCCGGACCTGTTTCCCGGCATCTCGGGTTGCTGGCTTGCGTCGTTCGCCGGGGCCGAGACCGCGGGCGACACCACCGTGCAGCACATGCTGAGCGGCGTGGCCGCGCACATCGGCCTCGATCTCGGCATCGCCACGCAGCAAGTCTGCGGGTCACCGGCGAACCTGCAGCAGTTTCAAGGCGATTACGACCAGATCAACACAGTGCTGGCTCAGCAGGTGCAGACCGTGCTTGCCGAGATAAATGCCGTGTCTCCGCTGCTGGCGGACCTCTACCTTGTCCTCGGCAAGCACGAAATGGCCCTAATCGACGACGGCCTTGGCGGCTCGCGCGTGGTTGCGTGGACGCTCGCGAGCTCGCTGGCGGGCCAGCCGTCCGCCCAACAGGCGCTGACGATCGCCGCGCAGGACGCGCTCGTGGCGGGGTTGATCGCATCCCTTTTCCCCCCGCCCGAGCCGCTCGAGGCCGTCGCGCAGATCGTCGCGCGGCAGGAGAATCCAAACATCGCCCAGGTCATCGCCGACCTGCTGCCGTAGGCGAGGCCCACGAGGACGGGCCGTCAGACGCGAGGCCTCAAGGCCCCTCCCTCCGACCGGTCCATTCCTTACGCGGAAGAATCAGGTTGCATGGACCGCATGAATCCACGTTCTGACCGGTGACTCTAGGTTTCAGTCGAAAACAAGACATCTGCAAGTGACATCACTACAAGGCAAATGGTCACTGGTCACTGGCGCGAGCCGTGGTGTGGGCTGCCATCTGAGCGAAGGCCTCGCGCAGTTGGGATCCAACGTAATCCTGCACAGCCGTGAGATGTCGCACACCCAGGCGATTGCCATCAAGGTCGGACGGCTCGGCGTGAAGGTGGTCACGGTCGCCGGGGACCTCTCCGACCAGGCCCAGGTTGACGCCATGCTGGACGCGGCGATCAAGCAAGCCGGACAGATCGACATCGTGTACAACAACGCCGCAGGCATGACGCCGTGGAAGGAGAATCCCTGGGACATTCCCGCGGAGGATTTCAGGACGAGCTTCGAGGTGAATGTCATCAGCCTTGCGCGGATCTGCTACAGGCTGGTGCCTCTCATGCTCGCGCGTAAATGGGGCCGCGTGATCAACGTGACATCGGGGATCACTAACCTGCCCAACCTGACCGCATATGCGGTCTCGAAGGCGGCCGTGAACAAGTTTGTCCGCGACTTTGCCCCTCACCTGGCCGGCTCCGGCGTCCAGATGAATCTGCTGGATCCAGGCTGGCTCCGAACCGATTTGGGCGGGCCCAGAGCGCCCAACGACCCGTCCACGGTCATCCCGGGAGCCCTCGTGCCGGCGCTCCTTGACAATAGCGAAAGCGGCCGCCTCTTCCGGGCCCAGGACTATGCCGGTCTAAGCCTGCCGCAGGCTCTGGAAAAGGCCCTGGGCAAATAAGCCAAAGGGGGCGGTCCAACACCCTTATGTCCCATTTCTGAAGAGACGTTTTCGAGCCCAATAACCCCGCCTGAATAACCAAACCCGTCACCATCGTGAATTCAAAGCCGTCCGAAGCCAGTCGCAGAACGTTCTTGAAGGCCAGCGGCCTCGCATTGGCGGGATTGTTGGGGCAGTCCGCCGTGGGAGCTGCAGCAATCGACCCGAAAGAGGAGGAGAGAAGAAAAGCCGCGCGGCCGGCCATGCCCCTGCGGAACCTGGGCAAGACGGGCCACCGCGTCAGTCTCTTCGGCCTGGGCGGGCAGTCGGCGCTTGAGCGACCCAACAACGAAGCCGTCGCCGTGCCGATTGTCGAACGCGCCCTGGACCTCGGTGTTAACTACATCGACACGTCTTCCATCTACGGCGGGCCGAATCGCTGGAGCGAGAGGTATATAGGACAGGTGATGAAGCGGCGCCGTTCGGAGGCCTTCCTCGCGAGCAAGACCAAGGAGCGCACCCGCGACGGCTCGATGCGCATGATCGAGGAGTCATTCAAACTCCTCAACACCGACCAACTCGACCTTTGGCAGCTGCACGACGTCGGCACGATGCACGACGTGGACGAGATCTGCGCAAAGGGCGGCGCCATGGAGGCCTTGCTCCAAGCAAAGGAGCAAAAGCTCGTCCGTTTCATCGGAGTCATCGGACACCACCGCCCGGAGGCCATCATGGAAATGCTTCGACGTTTCTCCTTCGACGCCACTCTCATCGCCCTGAACGCGGCGGACACGTACCACCACAGTTTCATGAGCGAATTGCTGCCGATGGCTGTCGAGAAGCAACTGGGCATCATCGCAATGAAGGTGGTGAGCCGCGGGCGCCTGCTGGAATCTTGGACGCCCCCACCCATGGAGCGGCAGAAGAATTCCTGGGAGGCGACGGGCACCTATGCCACGAGACAGGGCACGCTCAGTTTGCGCGAAGCGCTGTACTACGCCTTCAACCTGCCAATCAGCACGGCCATCGTCGGCATCGATACGATCGCGCAGCTGGAGGAAAACGTCCGGCACGCGAGCGAATTCACGCCGCTCAGCGAAAAACAGATGCTTGAGATCTCGGGAAAAGCCGGACTGGTGGCCGAGCAGTCTCTCTTCTTCCGATACATGCAGCGGGCCTAGGGCCTCAGATCGGAAGACCGACTACAGTTCGGGTGTTTACAGAAGCAATCACTGTCGGCTCCCGGCGGCGGATTCAGCGGCTGGCCGATCCTTGGAATGGCCTTGTGCCAACCGGGGTTCGAATTCACGTGGGGATGCCAATTTTGCGGTGTACACCAAGAAATGGGATATACGACAAAGTTTGGGGACAGGGTGTGGGCTGAAACTGTTTCATTTCAGCGGGCGTTGCCGCACGCGATAGCCGGATTCGTTCGGATGCAGGCCATCGATCAAAGTCAAACACCCAGGCGCCACCCGAATGCTACAAGCGCGGAACGGCTCACTGCGCCTGCGGAAAGGGATGCGAATTTCGGGAGCCGGGTTGCTTCAGTTCCGCCGCTAGCCAATCGAGGCCCTCGAGATAGCTCCGTAGTGTAATCTCTGCGTCGCCGCCTTTCTCGGCAATCAACCCTATTGGCCCCTTCCATCCGCTGTCCTGGATAGTCCGCATCATGTCCAACTCACTATCGCCTTGCGACGGATAGACCTCATGCCCGTCCCAACGCATCCCGGTTATATTGACCGCGACAACATGCTCTTTCATTTTCCCCCACAGTTCCGGGAAGTTCTTGCTGTCGTCATGAAGTTCGTCGCGTGCATGACTGAAGTTGTAGACCAATCCAACATCCGTCACGCCAAGTTCCTTCAACCTGTCTATGACTGCCAGCTGATTCTCAACGATGCCGAACCATCCGTTGTGATTATAGAGCTCGACCTTGCATCCAAAGGGCGCCGCTAAAATCACAAGGGCCATGATCCGATCCGCATCCTGTTTCACTTGCTGCTCCTGCTCATCCTGAGTCTTTCCCAGATGCTTCGCACTTGGCTGCGCAATAACATCATAAAACTCCGCCTTATCTCGTGGTGTAAGTCTCCCCAAGTCTTCCTCAGTCTTCGGTATTGGAAAGCCCTTCGGGAACAACTTCGCCCACTGCCCTGAGTTTTTTGGCATTTCGGTCGGGGCCAGAGCGACCCAGAGCTGCGGATGAGCGTTGTGGCGCTTGAAAACCTCGAGGGTGCTTTTCGCCAACGAGTTGTCGGCATCAAACGGGAACCACCAGGCCAGCAGGTCAATTCCGTGTCTCTCGAGCGCCTCGATTTCCGCATCAAATGTCGGAATATCCTTATCGCGCCAGTCGTAGGCGAAATGTTTGAAGCCAAGTTTCTCCAGCAACTGAGCTCGCTCTTCAGGTCCGCGCTTCTTGGCATCGAACGGCACCACGCACCATGCTGCCAAGTCATCGTGACTCCACAGGGCCTCGGGCGCAGCGTTTTGTATCTGCTGGCCGGCTGTTGCGAAGAAAGGCTCAAAGACGAAGAGCCCCGCCGCCAGGACGCCTATCCATCCATTTCTATGATTAGCAAACATAGCAATTCCTCCAGTTACTTTAACAGAGTAAAAGCGACGTGGGCCTCTGATATCCGAGCGTCATGGGGCGGAATCCGGCAAGCGTGATGGTCGCGTGCCGATCAGATCTATAACGACGATTGCCGCGAACACCAGAATCAGGGGGTAGGCTTGCGCAAAGGCGCCCGGTCCCTGGTTCGAAAAAGACAGCAGGTGCACGAGGAAATTGATGGCGACGACAGCGGCGCACGCACCGAGAAGGGCGGTGCCGACGAGGAAAAGATAGTCGAAGCGGCGTTGGCGCACACGGACTACGGCCAAACAAAACCAGCCGGCCAGACCCAATGCGACCAGGCAGGCGTCGAGCCTGCACAACAGGCCGCCCACTGTATCGAGCACGGCAATGCGCCAGGCGTCGATCCGCTGCTGCTGTGGGCGATCGAGCTCCGGGGCGTCGGCGGAAGGCGCGAGCGGCCAGCGGACCAAGTCGTTGAACAGCCGAAGGGTTGACGCGCTGCCGGTGCTGGGGGCTGGGTGCGCGGAAAAACCCTCGAACGTGGCGAAATAGGAAGCATATCCGGGCAACGTCCGGACGAGCCGCGTCCAGTGACCGTGATGCCAGCGCGGCACCATAGTGTCGCGCCGCGGGCCGGCGGGGAGACGGGCCTCATCGCAGGCTGCGTTCACCTCGGCCGCAACACGCGCGTAGAAGGCAAGCGCGCCGGCGGCGTCTCGCGAATATCCGGCGGCGATGACGGCGTCGCGCAGCGCCCACATGAACCAGCCGCCAGCGATCTCGCGCTCCTCCTTCGGCCGGCCGGTGAGTGGGCTGCTGGCACCTGCCCAGTTCACACCGATCCGGCCTTCGAGATAGGGCTTCAGCTCGGCGAACGCGGGGCTGACCGGATAGAGCATTTCCCGGGCTTCGCGTGTGACCGGCACATACGGCAATTCGTGGGTTGGGATGACACGCTGCAACGCACCGAAGGCCGCGATGAACTGCGGGGCGCGAAATTCGACGGTACCGAACCAGCCATAGTAACGATAGTTCAATGTGCAGACGCCGCCGACGATCAACGCTGCGGAGGCGGCAGCGACACCCAACGGGCCGACGAGCGAGCGGAGCTTGTCGCCCGCGCGCCACGAGGCCCATGCCGCCGCGCCCGCCAACAACAGTGCGCTCGGCGCGGTCCAGATGGTTTCTTCTCGGGTAAGCCACAGAACAGCGCCGGAGACACCGAGCAACAGACCCCAGCGCAAGCGCGTGCGCCAAGCGGCGCTACGCCGCGTCTCAAGCGCGATCAGGGCCGCGAAAAACAGCAATGTGGTCGGCGTGTAAAGGTTTTGGCGGATCGCGCGGCCGAGTACGGGCAGTTCGTACGTCATCGGATTCCACCACAGGACGGCAAACAAGAGGAAGGACCTCCAACCAGAGCCCACATGGGGCTGCAACGCCCGCACCACGAGAATGCAGCCCGCGAGGTAGAGCAAATGCTGCGAAAGCGGCAGCGGCACACCAAGCAGGAGGGTAGCGACAATCCATAGCGGGTACATCGGCCCCTTCATGAGCGTGAATTGGCTGTAGGGGCCAAGCCACTCGCCGCGAAGGATATGGTTGGCCAGCTCGAGGTAGAGCCGGTCGTCATGTCCCGCCGGTCCGACGGCGACCACCGGCTGCGCGGCGACGAGCCACAGCTTCAGCGCCACGCACGCCAGCCCCGCCAGGAACCAGCCACTGCGATTCGGCGTATTGGCAGCGAATCTCATCGCTTGAGCGGCAGACCGAGGATGCTTAGGAAAAAACTGACGAGCACGATTTGGCAGCCCAGCGTAAGGAAGGCGCCGCCGGGGATGACCCAACGCAGCAGTTCGCCCGGGGAGAGATCGCCGAAGCGGTGCGCTCCCCACAGTCCAACCGCCCGCAGCGACAACGCGAGGCCGGCAAGCGCGAGCACGCCTCCGACGGCGAGACCTTTCTCCAAGTTGATCCATTTGAACCAGCGCTGGAATTTTTCGTCCGGCGGGAGCACGCCCGACTGGATTGCGAAGACCTTGGTGAAGGCGGCAAACGCGATGGATTGAAACCCGATCAGCACCGCTGTCGTAGCGAACAACAAGGTATGCACGTCTAGGGTGAGGCCGCCGAGGTGCAACGGACCGCGCACCAACAAGGCGCTGAGCAAGCCTCCTGCAACCATGAGCGCGAGTCCCGGCTGCAGAAACAGCCACCGCGGACTGAAAAGCAGCATGAACCGCAGGTGACGCCAGCCGTCGCGCCACGGGCGCAGGTGTGGCGGCCGGCTGCGCCCGTCGGGTCGCAAGGTTGTCGGAATCTCGGTCATACTCTCGTGAAAAAGCGTTGCCTTGATCACCATTTCGGAGGCGAACTCCATGCCTCCGGTGCGCAGGCCGAGCCGTTCATAGGCGGCCTTCGAGAACGAGCGGAGCCCACAATGGAAGTCGCCGACCGGGCAGCGGAAAAACAGCCGCCCGATGCCGGAGAGGACCGGGTTGCCGACGTTGCGATTTATCCACGGCATGGCACCCGGTTGGATGCCGCCGAGGAAACGGTTTCCGATTACGATCTCCCAGCCTTCGTGATGTTTCGCCAGAAAGCGTCCGGTCTCGGTGAAGTCGTAGCTGCCGTCCGAATCACCTATCAGGATGTAGCGGCCGCGGGCGGCCGCGATGCCGCCCTGGAGTGCGCGTCCGTAACCTTTTTCCGCGACCGGCACCACACGCGCGCCGAGCCTTATGGCGATCGCCTGCGAGCCGTCGGTGCTGCCGTTGTCGGCAACGACAACCTCGCCGGCGATGCCTTGCTCGCGCAACGCTCGCGCGGCTTCCTCGACGCAGTCGGCCAGGGTCTCGGCTTCGTTCAGACAGGGCATGAGCACAGTGAGCTCAATCGGTTCGATAGATGCTGCGGACGACGAGGGCATAAAGCAAAACGGTGGCAGCCGTGGTGAAAGCGGCAACCAATAGCGGGGCTGATGCCACCAATATTAGAAACTGGGTTCTAGGTGAAGCTTCTCGAAACAATGGCTGGGTGTGGGTTGATTCCATGTCATCCCAACGCGGCAACACAGGTTCCCTCTCCTGCGAGTGCGGTTCCTCGGCAACCGGAGCTCGTTGCGATGATTCTCAGGCGGTTCTTTCTTAAGGTAACCTTTCGTTCCCACCTACGTCGCGGCCAGACGCGCCCGGTAGCTTCTTGGGCTCGTGCCATTTAGCCTGCGAAACACGTGGAAGAAGTGGCTCAGGTTCTCGTAGCCCACCTCGAACGCGATCTCCGTCACGGGCCGCGCCGTCATCCGCAGCTGAAAGGCAGCTTGCGCGATCCGTCGGCGGTTCACGTACTCGCTCGGCGTAATTCCGAGCATCGCCCTCATCACGCGGGCCACATGCTCCGGCGAGCGTCCCGCCAGCCGGAACAATGCCGTCACACCCTCGCGCAGCGGCTCGGGCTCGCACATCCGCCGGCACGCTTCCCCAAGCCAGTCGGGCGCGCCTGCAAGCCCAAGCTCATCGGGCGGGCCGCCCAGCTCCGCAAAAACCCCGAGCAGGAAATGCTCAAAGTGCAGCCGGTCGCGGGGCGCGAATGCCAGCTTGTCCGCCGCAGTGTTTAGCGCGTGCAGGCGCACCGCGTCCACCGGAACGGGACCCCGCGCCTCGGGCGGCAGCCAGAACCAGCGCGCCTCGCCCGCGAAATAGCGCTGCCTCAGCCACTCGAGCCCCTCCGTCGGAAACGCGATGTTGGTGATCGCAAGCAGCCCCGTCCCGACCGGGACGAGCTGGTGCACGTCCTCCGGCCGGATGCACCACAGGTCGCCCGGCAGCAGTCGTTCCCGCCGCCCGTTGATAAGATGCCAACCCTGGCCTTCGTTTATCCAGAAGATCTCCGCGAAATCGTGGGTGTGCGCGTGCAGCGTGCGTCGTCGCGTGAGCCGCGGTCGGGCCACATGGCCGTATTCTCCAGGTGCCACGATTCGCCCAAGGAGCAATCTTGGAGAGGCAGCCGATATCATTTAAACACATATAAATGTCACCATATGGCAAGTCACGTCAGATATCATGAGCTATGTTCATGCCCGTCTTCCCCAAGCCAACCCTTTCCACCACTATGTCTGCAATCAGCGGCCCGATCCGCACCGGCCGCCTCACCTCCGGCCAAGTCCGGCACTACGAGAGCGAAGGCTACCTCGTCTTCGATCAGCCCGTCCTCCCCGAGGCCAGATTCGACGGCCTGAAGTCCTGTTTTGAGGAGATCCTCGCCGATCTGCCAGCCGGCGAGCGCCCCGAGGCTATGGACGTTCCCCACTTCATGCACCCGAAGCTGCTCGAGTGGGCCCTCGACGAGTCGATCCTCTGCCTTGCCACTCCCATCCTCGGCGAGGACCTCGCTCTTTTCTCGACCCATTTCATCTGCAAGCCCAAGGGCAGCGGCAGGCGCGTGCCATGGCACGAGGACTCCGCCTACTGGAAGGGCAAGATCACGCCCATGGAGGTTTGCACAGTCTGGCTCGCCATTGACCCCTCCACCAAGGTCAACGGCTGCATGATGGTGATACCCCGCACGCACCGCGAGGCGCGACAGGGCTTCTCAGACTACGAAAACGTCGACCTATCAACGAGCGTGTTTGGCTCCGAGATCGTCCAGCGGCAGCGCGATGATTCCCGTCGCGTCTACATCGAGCTCCAACCCAACCAGTGCTCGCTCCACGACGCGCGCATACAGCACGGTTCCGAGCCCAACACCTCCGACCTCCGCCGCTGCGGCTGGACGCTCCGCTTCTGCTCCACCCGCGCGAGGTTCAACGACGAGGCCTTTGGGGGCGCTCACCAGGTGTACCTCGCCCGCGGCCGCGATCTGGGGGGAAACGTCTACGCCGAGCCGACCCGCGCCTACCCCGAGGTCCTCGCCAGGCGCGGCATGTTGAATTCCTACAGGAACTCCCATTGAGCGGAGCCCCCGCCGATGGCGCACGCCGCCTCCCCCTTTCGCCAGACAATGAAGACCCTGCACGACCTGAATGTCGAAGCCGCGCTGGCCGCCCCCGCCCCGTTGGCCCGCGAACGGGCCATCACGGCGGCCTTTCGCGCCCACGAGCACGACTCGCCGGTGACCCGGGAGCTTGCCGTCCTCTCGTCCCAATTCCCATCCTCGTTCGAGCCGATCGAGGACGGCGATCTCATCGCAGGCCGCATCCGCTACCCGCTCGTCTCCTTCGGCCCCGAGCCTGGCGGCCTAGGGTACGCCTGCCTCGCCGGCCAGATCCGAAGTGTCGTCACCGAGCGCGGCCTTGATGAGGCCGCCCGCGCCGAAGCCGAGGAGTTGATCGCCTTCTGGGAGGCGCGCACGACCGAGTCCAAGACCCGGGCCGCCTACCCGCCCGCCCTCGCCGCCGCGCTCCCCTCCGACGCCTGGACCAGCGATAGCGGCGCCGCCTTCCCGCTCTACCGCATGGCCGGCACCGTGCTCGACTACGCGAAGCTCCTCCGCCTCGGCTTGGGCGGTCTCGACGCGGAGGTCGCCGCCCGCGTGGCCGGAGCCGAACCTGCGCAGCGCGAATTTCTCGAGGGACTGCGCGCGGCCCTCCGCCTGGTGGCAGCCTCGCTCCGCCACTACGCGGCACAGTCCCGCTCCCTCGCCGCCGACTGCGGTGACGACGCCCGCGAGGCCGAGCTGAAGGTCATTGCCTCCTCCTGCGAGGCTGTCGCTCAGCGGGCGCCAGCAACCTTTCACGAGGCCATTCAGCTCGCGTGGATCTATGCTCTCATCAGCGGCACTTGGAACTACGGCCGCGTCGACGATTGGCTCGGCCCGTTCCTTGCCCGGGATCTGGACGCCCGCCTCCTCACGGAGGAGACGGCCACCGAGACCATTTGCAGCTGGTGGCGCCTGATGAAGGCCTACGAAAACCAGTTCAACAACCGGGTCATCATCGGCGGGCGCGGCCGCGCGGACGGGGATGCCTCCGACCGCTTCGCCCTCCTCGCCATGGAGGCCACGCGCCGCGTTTGCCTCAACCAGCCCCAGCTCTCCCTCCGCTTTTACAAGGGCCAGAACCCCGCCCTCATGGCACGCGCCCTCGACGTCATCGGCGAAGGCTGCACCTTCCCCATCCTCTACAACGACGACGTCAATATCCCCGCCGTCGCCCGCGCCTTTGGCGTCCAAGAGACCGAAGCCGCCCAGTATACGCCCTACGGCTGCGGCGAGTACGTCCTCGCCCACCGGTCCGTCGGCACCCCCAACGGCGTTGTCAACCTTGCCAAGTGCCTTGAGCTCGCCCTGCACGACGGCTGGGACCCCGTTGCGCGCCGCCAGGCGGGCCCGAGAACGGGCAACGTCGCCGGGTTCGCCTCGTTCGAAGGCGTCTGGCGCGCCTACGCAGCGCAGCTTGAGCACTTTGTCGCCGCGCTGGCAGAGCAGGAAAGGATCGAATACGACGTCGCTGGCCGCGAAGCGCCCTTCCTGTTCCTGAGCGCGCTCTACGACGACTGCATTGCCCGCGCCATGCCGATCTTTTCCGGCGGCGTTCGCCACCTCGGCGGCACGAACGAGACGTACGGCAACACAACCGCCGCCGACGCCCTTCTCGCCATCGAGCATGTCGTCTTCCGCGACCGCGCCGTCACGCTCCCGCGTCTCGTCGCCGCGCTCGACGCAAACTTCGCGGGCCCCGACTATGAGGCCCTGCGCCAAAGACTCCTGACCGTGCCGAAATACGGCAACGACGACGACGCGGCCGACGCCATGGCGCAACGCGTCCATGAGCACGCCTGCGGGCTCACCCGCGCCCAGGCCGCGCGCGTGGGCCTCGATAGCTACCTGGTCGTCGTGATCAACAATCACGCCAACACCATCCTCGGGCGCACCACAGCGGCCTCCGCCGACGGCCGCCGAGCATGCGAACGACTCGCCAACGGCAACAACCCCACACCCGGCGCCGACCGCAGCGGCGTCACGGCTTTCCTGAACTCCCTGGTCAAGCTCGACCCGGGCATTCACGCAGGGACCGTGCAGAACATGAAGTTCTCCGGCGGCCTCTTCCGCCGGCACCGCGCGAAGCTGGAGGCCCTGCTGCGCGCCTACTGGGCCGGCGGCGGCACCCAGGCAATGATCACCGTCGTCTCCCGCGCCGACCTGGAATCGGCGATGAGGGAGCCCGAGAACTGGGGCCACCTCATGGTGCGCGTCGGGGGTTTCAGCATCCGCTTTGTCGAGCTTCCCCGCGACGTCCAGATCGAGATCATCTCCCGCACGCTCTATGAATGACATCGTCGGGATCGTCTTTGACCTTCAGCGCGGCGCCCTGCACGACGGCCCGGGCGTGCGCACCGTCGTCTTTCTGAAAGGCTGCCCGCTTCGCTGCGCCTGGTGCCACAACCCCGAGTCGCAGGCCTTCGCGCCCGAGACCGGTCGCAGCGGAAAGACCTACGGTTGGGCGACAACCGTCGAGGAGGTCATGGCGGTCGTCCGCCGCGATGCCCGCTATTACGCCGAGTCCGGAGGCGGCCTCACGGTCTCCGGCGGCGAGCCGACCGCGCAATACATGTTCTGCGCCGCGCTCCTCGCCGCCGCGAAGGCGGAGAACATCCACACCTGCCTTGACACCTGCGGCGCGCTCGATTGGCCGCGCCTCGACGCGCTGCGCCCCGACGTCGACGTGTTTCTCTACGATTACAAGGCCACCGACCCGGCCCGCCACCGCGCGCTCACCGGCATCGAGCCCGATCTTCCGTTCGCCAATCTCGCCCGCCTTCTGGAGGCTGGCGCGTCCGTGCGCCTGCGCTGCCCGCTCGTGCCCGGGATGAATGACGACGCGGAGCATCTGGGCGCCATTGCGGAGCTCGGTCGCCGCTGGCCCAAGCTCGCGATCGAACTCATGCCCTACCATGAGGCCGGCGAGGCCAAATACGGCGATCTCGGCCGCCCCCGCCCCGAGCTCAGCACCCACGTGCCCGGGCCGGCCGAAATCGCCGCCTGGCTCGACTCGCTCCACGGGGCCGGCGCCCCACAGGCCGCCCTCGGCTGACCGCCGCTTACGGAAAAGGGCGGTTTGGCTCCCGCTTTCCATAAAGCGGATCCCGCGCAAACGCGGGCTTTCGGGTTGGCGTGGGAAGGCTCCCGCCCATTGAATGCGCCCCTCGCATTTGCTACCCGCCTTTCTCTCCGCCTTCTTCTTTGCGCTCAACGCTACCTGCGCCAACCACAGCATTCGCGTGCTGGGCACGCTGCGTGCCAATCTGAGCCGGCTCGTGATCGGGGTTCTCGTTCTCGGGCTGTTCGCCCACACGATGGGAGGCGGCTTCACCAGCGCAGGAACAGCCTGGTTCTTCATCAGCGGAATTGTCGGACTTGGGGTCGGGGACCTCGGCGTATACGGCGCCTTGCCGCTTCTGGGCTCCCGCATCACCGTTCTCATGGTCCAGTGTCTCGCGGCCCCGCTTGCAGCCTTCGGCGAATGGTGGTGGCTCGGGACACGGCTTTCGATTTCCCAGATCCTCTGGGGCGGAGTCATTCTTCTCGGGGTGGTCGTGGCCATCGTCCCGGGCGGCTCGAATCCGCCGCGCGTCCGGGTGAGGCCGATTGGGCTCCTTTATGGGTTCGTCGGGGCCTGCGGCCAGGGCCTCGGCGCCGCCCTTCTGAGCCGCAAGGCGGTCATGGTCGCGGCCGCGGCCGGCGAATCGGTCTCAAACGTGACTTTTGGACTGACGGCGGCGTACGAGCGGCTCTTGGCAGGGCTTGTGTTCACGCTCTGTTGGTTCTGGATCCTGCGGCTTCTGCGCCGGCTCCCCCGTCGGCCGCCTTCCGCCTCGCCCGGAGTTCGTGGCCCATTGTTGTGGACTCTCGCCAATGGGCTCGCCGGGCCCGTCGCCGGCGTGGGCTGCTACCAGTGGGCCCTTGCGACGACGCCAAGCGGGGTTGTTCTTCCCATAGCGGCGACGACTCCGCTTGTTTCGATTCCGATCGCGTTTTGGCTTGAGGGCGATCGTCCAACCCGCCGCTCGATCGTCGGTGGAGTTATCGCCGTCGCTGGGTGTATCGTGCTAACGCTGGTTACCCATCACTGAGCGCCTGAAAGGCGGTTGCGCCCACGCAGGGCGCACATCCGGCGCAAGCTGTGCGTGGGCTGGGAGTTTCTTGTGGCCGCCTAGCGGCCCGAACCGGGACCGGACGCTGCGGCCTTATCCGTTCCCGAGCCATTTTCCATGTAGTCGATCAGGCCTAGCAGCGCCCCCCAATGGTAGAATCGGTCACTCGAGCTGACGTCGTCCCCCATCCCCGTGATCGCGTTGTAGTTCTCGTGCACGTGGCCGTTCAACGCCCACTCCTTGTTGAACAGGGCGAGCGATTTCTGGGCGAACTGCCTGCGCGCGGAAGGCTGGTCGTAGTTGAGAAGCCCCAGGTACACCAGATAGTTCATCGGGCCCCAGATGCGGCCGCGCCAGTATTCCTGGTCGCGGAACGCCGGGTCGGACCGGGCGATGGAGGGGATCACCCACTCGCCCCAGAACTCGTCGGGGTTGAGCAGGTGCTCATTGACCATGCGGGCGGCCTGCAGGGGCGTGGCCGCCTTGGCCAGCATGGGATAGAAATTCGTGGGCGACAGGCGCGTGCTGAAACCGCCCGTATCCAGGTTCTTGTTCAGGAACATCCCCGTCTTCTCGTCCCAGAGGGCCTGGAGCTTGGCGCAGTAGCGCGCTCCGCGGGCCCGCAATTCCCGGGCCTCCTGGACGTTACCAAGGACGTCTGCAATCTCAGCCAGCGCGCGGCAGTCCGCGACGTACAGGCTCATTATGCCGACATCGGCCAAGTGCATCCTGCCCGTGTTGCGATCGAACGGGGCGTCGTCGTACATGGGGCTGTTGTCGAGGCCTTCATACTTTGCACCCTGCAGTGTGCCAACTGCCGTGTCATCAGGGTTCGTTGGTCGGTTGCCTGCGTCGGTGCCAAGGACGAGATAGCCGCCGAGTTCGCGGTGCTGATCCCACCAACGATTCCAGCGGAGAAGCGGATCGAAGGCGTCGCGCAGGAACCAGATATCGTGGAATCTTCGGTACAGGCCCAGGACCGTTATCGCGCCGACTGGCGATTCGGAGCGATCGAAGCTCTTCCAGCCGCCAGGGCGGGCATAGTTGGGCACGAGGCCCGCCGGGGTGGACTCCCTCAGGATTTCCATCGCGTTGGCGTATGCTAGGTTGCGATCCCCTACCGCCGCGAGAGACGCCGCGAAAAAGGTGTCCCACTCGAACAGGACATAGCCACCCCAGCCCGTCGACCACAGGCGGCTGACGGGCGAGATGACCCGCGACTCTGACGGGTCGAAGACCGTGTCCCAACCCATCACGCTCTCGATCGCCCGCGAGACTCCCGCGCCAGACGGCTGCTCGCGCCCAAGGACCGCGCGGATCTGTTCGACTGACCGTGGACGACCGGTGCTGGCGCCCAAGGGGCCCTGGAAAGGCGCCGCAAAATACGGCGCGTCGATGGGAAGTGCCGCGGCCGGCTGTTCTATTCCTGTCCAGTAAACGAAGACCTTGCGGGAAGGACTGCTGAATTCGATATGGTCCCCCGATCTCACAGCGCCGCCCGGGCGGTTCCAAAGCACGCCCGCCGAGATCACCAGCGTGGGGGGAAGACCGGCATTCGATCCGACAGGCGTCGCCAGCATGACGAGGTCCCCGCCATCGTGGGCGGTCTGCAGAATCAGTTCATGCTTCTGCCACGACACGCGCAGCTCCGTATAGCTGCCGTTCCATGTGTGCGGCCCCGGGAAGACCTTCTCTTCGCCCGCTCCTTGGCGCCCAATCAGCATGTCGGACAGGAATGCGTCGGCATACAGGGCGGAGTTGTGCTTGAGACCGACGCGAATCGTGAATCCCTCGGGGAGCAGCACCTGCGCCCCGACGCTGTAGACATCCCACGTGTTCCAGCCCTGCGCCAGGCTTCTCTGCGCCGTTTCGTACTCGGCCGAGCGAGGCGCCTCGGCGGCGATCGCCATCGGGAAGGCAAGCGCGCCTGCGCAAAGGACGTACGGCTTGAGCCCGGACAGGGACAGGAACGGCGTTCCGATTATCCGCCGGAGGATGAGAGTTGGGCAGAGGGACATGGTGGGTTCTGGGATCGCGATACCGCTGAGGTTGCTCCGGTTTGGCGGGCAGCTTGAACAGTCGATTGGTCCGTGGGTTTCGGCTTGCCGGGGATTGTGATTGATGACGGCGCGTTGGAGCAAGCCGGCGGCAAGCGGCACGTCCATCTCGCATGTCGCGAAACTCGGTTTCCAGCCAATGGGAAATGTCGCCCGCCGATCTGACGGCTACAGTCGTCTTGCAGGGGACCGATCCAGGCACAGTGTCTTGGTTGTCCCGATGCCTCGCGAATCGCCCCATTTGCCCCGGGCTGCAGCCTTGAAGTGACCAGAGTCATGCAAGCACATTTTTTCACCGGGCCACGCGGTTCAGCGCCCCGAAGGGCATTCCCGGGGCTCTGTCTCCGGATCGCCGGGTCATGGGGGCGAGGCATCCTGGGTCTCTCCGCCGGGGTCCTTATTCCCGCAGCTGCGCCCGGGGAAAACGCCAGCGCGGAATCCAGGGACCCCCAAACCGTCAACTACGCGCGGCCCTGGGAGCCCCCGGTGCATACCGCGTTCCTTCCGCTGCCGCCCGGGGCCGTGGAACCGGCGGGGTGGCTGCGGGACTGGGCTGAGTCAGCTCGCGACGGCATCACGGGGCACCTGGACGAGTGGCATCCCACCTTTGCCGACGGTTGGAAGGGCACGCCGATACAGGCGCCCGGGGCCAAGCCGGATGGCACCGGCTGGCCCCTTGAGCAGAGCGCCTATTGGCTGGACGGCGCGCTCCGCCTTGGGTTTGTCCTCCACGACGAGGCCCTGATCCGGAAGATCCGCGCCCGGCTGGATCGCGTGGTTGAAGGCGTCAGCCGAGCGGAGCCAGGGACGACGTTCATCTACTGGAAGCGCGGGTACAGGCCGGACGGCTTCGAGGGCTGGGCGCATTCGCAGATGGGCAGGGCCCTCGTGACGCTCTACCAGGGCAGCGGCGACAGACGGGTCCTCGACGCCCTCGTGAAGGTGTACGCCGGCTACCCGGCGGGCATGGGCGGCGTCGACCTGGGCGGCGGCGATGTGAGCGGACTGTGCAACGTCGATCCCATGCTGGAAACCTACTCATACAGCGGCGACCGGCGCATACTGGACCGGGTGCTCCAGGCCTTCGCGCAGCCAGGAGTGGTCCAGGCAATCCAGTCATGGACGGAGGGCCGCCTGTCTCCCGGCCACACGGTGATCTTCTACGAGAACATGCGCCTGCCCGCGCTGGTCTACCCGTGGTCGGCCGAGCCAAGCCACATCAATGCGACGCTCAGCGCTTTCAGGTGGCTGGATGACAACCACGCGCTTCCCTATGGGGTGGCCTCGGGCGAGGAGTTTGCCTCGGGGATCGGCGCCTTTCGCAAGACTGAGACGTGCGACGTGACCGCAATGCTTCTCTTCGCCTCGTGGATGTACCGCATCCAGGGCAACCGCGAGTGGGGCGACCGGATGGAGCAGGCCTTCTTCAACGCAGGTGCCGCTCCCGTGGCCCGGGATTTTCAGAGCATGAGCTACTACCAGTCGCCGAACCGCATCCGGGACGGATCCTTGCCGTGCGAGCAGCCGAACTGCCCCGGGCCGGAAGGCATTCGGTTTCACCGGCTGGGCTGTCCCACGGTCCTCTGCTGCGTCGGAGCGGTCAACCGCATCATCCCGGGCTTCATCATGCACATGTGGATGGCGACCCGGGACAACGGGCTGGCGGCGACGCTCTATGGCCCCTGCACGGTCTCGGCGCTGGCGGGAGCCGGGGTCCCCGTGAAGATGACGACCGCCACGGACTATCCGTTCGGGGAGGGGATCAGGCTGAGCGTGGAGCCCAGGCAGGACGTGGCCTTTCCGCTTTACCTGCGCATCCCCGGATGGTGCAAGGAGGCGCAGATCACGGTGAACGGGACCCGGGTGGCGCCGCTGCCGGACGCCAGGGGCTTCGTGAGGATCGCGCGGGCCTGGAGCAAGGATGACCTTGTCGAGCTCAGGTTCCCTATGAATCCGGAGGTGGTCCGCGGATACGAGACCGAGTTCCCGTCCGCCAACCGCGACTACTTCAGCTTTGAACCGGCGGAGGTCTTTGGGCACCGGCGATTGCCCTACGCGAGCGTGCTTCTTGGCCCGATCCTCTTCTCCCTGCCAATCCCAGACGCCGATCCGAATACTCCGGCCAAGGACGGGAAATGGCAGTATGCGCTCGACCTGGATCCCGTGAAGCCGGACGCGGGAATCACGGTGGATCGCGGACCCATGCCGGCCCGCTGGGACTGGCCTCTGGAATCCCCGGTCGCTCTCCTGGCGCCCGCCCGGGCCTTTGACTGGCGGCCGACCGATGCCCAGGCGTTGCCGGACGGGCCGGTGGCCGGATCCTCGTCCAGCACCGTTCGGCTGGTCCCATACGGCTGCACTAAGTTCCGAATCAGCATGTTCCCCGTGACGCCCCGCACGTGGTCCTGGCAGCCCACGAATGATCCTCCGCCAATCACCTCCGCCGCGCCGTGAGCCCGCCTGCCCTCCCGCCCCCTCGAAAATGAGCTCCGGCGAATTTCGCTGGCACGCGGGTCGCCCAAAGTGCAGACCCATGTGGCGTCCTCCACGTTCCTGAGTCGCCAACCCTGAACCACGAGACACGAAGCCCCGGCCATGAGAACCTCCCTGCGTCTCCCCCTGTCGCTATCCCTGGTCTTCTGCTCCGCCGCCGTCAGGGGCGCGGCCCAAAGTCAAGTTGCCGTCTACGAAACCGCGCAAATGACGGCCCACCGGCTGACGCGGGTCGCGGACGCTCAGCTGGCCCCCGGCAGGCCCCTGGACGAGACCCGGAACTATGTCTTCGTCGACGCCGGCAAGGCCTTCCAAACGGTTATCGGGATCGGCGGGGCCCTGACCGACGCCGCTGCCGAGACCTACTACAAATTGCCGGAACCCAGGCGCCATGAGCTCATGAGGGCCTACTTCGACCCGGCGGACGGCATCGGATACAACTTTGGCCGGACCCATATCAACAGCTGCGACTTCTCGAGCGAGAGCTACTGCTACGTGAAGGACGGCGACACGGCGCTGGCGACTTTCAGCGTCGAGCACGACCTCAGGTACCGCGTCCCGTTCATCAAGGAGGCCATCGCGGCCGCCGGCGGCAAGCTGCGGCTGCTCGCCAGTCCCTGGAGCCCGCCCGCCTGGATGAAGGGGAACGGCGACATGCTGCACGGCGGAACCCTGAAGCCCGAATACCGGGAAAGCTGGGCCCGCTACTACGTCGCCTTCATCAGGGCCTACGAGAAGGAGGGCATCCCAATCTGGGGCCTGACTGTGCAGAATGAGCCCTTGGCGGTCCAGACCTTCGAGTCGCAGTACCTGACGGCGGAGGGAGAGCGCGACTTCATCAAGAACTTCCTGGGGCCGACCCTTGTGAAGAATGGGCTGGCCGACAGGAGGCTCATGATCTGGGACCACAACCGGACGTTCATGTACCAGCGGGTGAGCGTCATTCTGGACGATCCCGAGGCGGCAAAATACGTCTGGGGCGTCGCCTACCACTGGTACTCGGACCCCGCCTTTGGGAACGTCGCCCAGGTAAGGGAGGCCTATCCCCAGGCGCACCTGATGCTCACCGAGGCCTGCGACTATCCCTACGACATCGCGAAGATCCACGACTGGAACTGGGGGGAGCAATACGGCGCCGCCATGATCGAGGACTTCAACAACGGTGCCGAAGCCTGGACGGACTGGAACGTGCTCCTCGACGAGAAGGGCGGTCCCAACCACGTCGGCAACTTCTGCTATGCCCCGGTCCACGCCGATACCCGGACGGGCGAGCTGACGTTCATGAACTCGTACTACTACATCGGCCATTTCTCCAAGTTCGTCCGTCCCGGTGCCAGGCGCATCATCAGCTCATCCACGAAGGATGCGCTGAAGACCACCGCATTCCTCAACACGGACGGCTCGATTGCGGTGGTGGTCATGAACGCGACCGATTCGGCCGAAGCCTTCAGCCTTTGCGTCGGGTCCGGCACCGCGGCCCTGGGGAGCCCGGCCCACTCCATCCTGACCTGCGTCATCACGGGGGGCTGAACCCCGGCAACGCCGGGGCTTCGGCAGGGCCAGGAGGGCGATGCGGATCCGGCCGATCGCCGTGACCCGGCGTGCCCGGGCCGACATCCCTCACCCCTTGGGGACGACGCGATAGGTGCCGTTGCCGCAGGTGCCAACCTCGATGGTGCCGGTCTTGGGGTTTACGGCTATCGTCTTCATCCGCAGGGCCCCGAGGCCCTGATCGTAGAGATCCACCCAGGTGCGGCCGCCGTCGGGGCTGTGCAGCAGGGCCGCCAGGCAAGGGCTAAGGCCCAGCGGCTCGCAGGAAACATACAGGTCGTCCCCACCCGGGCCACCGACAGCGACCGAGCTCGCGTTGAAGGCCCGGCCGTCGAGGGGGAATACCTTGGCCCAGTGCCCCCCCCTGTCGTCGCTGCGCCAGAGGCCCTCGCCGATGAAGCCCGCGTAGACGCGCTGCGGGCGGCCTGGGTCAGGGGTCACGCAGACAAGGGTGGCCGTGCGGTTGCGCTTGAAGGGGAGCCCCGCGGAGACGTCGGTCCAGCTCCTGGCCCCGTCCCCGGTGCGGAAGAGCCCCTCGGTCCATTCGCCCCAGTAGAAGGCATCGGCCTGGCCGGGGACCGCGCCGAGCATCTGGTTGGTGCCGCAGGCGTTCTTGGTCTGGTACCAGACCACCGGGAGCAGCTCGTTCTCGACCCATTCGCGGTCCTGCGGGACCCGGTGGATGCGGCCGGGCAGGCCGCCGCCCGGGAGTCGCGCCCAGGTCTTTCCGGCGTCGATGCTCCGGTACAGGCCCGCGCCCTTCGCCGGCTCGCCGTCGATGCTGGCGAGGAAGACGCCTTCCTGGACCGAGTCCTCGCGGATCCCCTGGATCATCAGCCCGCCGGGCAGCTCGAGGCAGCAGCTCACGGTCTCGCCGTCGTCCTCGGTGCGATAGAAGGCGGTGTGCTGGGAGCCGTTGTTGTTCACCCCGTACACGACCAGCCCCCCCGTGAAGCGCGAGGGCGCGGCACAGGTGCTGCAGTAGTAATTCGCGGGGCGGTGCACCTCGGAGAAATGCTTGAAGCTGCGGCCGTCGTCGGTGCTGCGGCAGATCGCCTGGTCGGCCGCGGAGAAATAGAACGTGCCCGGCTTCGTCGGGTGGGCGACCACGTTCTCGACGCAGATGTTCTCGATCCCCTCGTAGTGGTTGCCCGACCAATGCTGCCCCCCGTCCCGGCTCACCGAGACGCCGAACCAGTTGCTCATGTAAAGCGTCTTCGAGTCGAAGGGGTCGACCCGCAGCTTGGCTATCGCCCATCCGATGGGGCGGATGTCCCCGGGCGGATAGGGGTACTCCGTGAAGTCGGATGGCTGGTAGTCCTTGATCAGGGACCAGGTCGCCCCGGCGTCGCGCGAGACATAGAGCGGAACGATGGGAACGGGCGCGTCGGCCGGAACGCAGGCGGCGGTGTAGAGGGTGCGCGGCTGGCGGGGATCGACCGCCATGCAAGGGAACTCCGCCGCCGGCAGCCCCTGGTTGATCGGCTTGAAACTTCGGCCTCCGTCCGTGCTCTTGAGCAGGCCCAGCCTGCCGGCGGCGGCGTAGAGGATATCGTCGCCCTCGGGAGAAAACTGGAGCTCGTCGAAGGCGAGCCCGGGCCCCTCGGCGAGGAGGCTCCAGGTCCGCCCCTTGTCACTCGAAAGATAGAGCCGGCCGACCTGGGGGCGGCTGTAGCCCGAGGGGAAGAGGTAGTCCGCGTGCGCCATCGTCCTGAGCGTGCCGACGTAGAGCCGGTTGGGGATGCGCGGGTGGAAGGCAAGGGACTTGAGAGGCTCGGCCCCGAGGCCGGTGCACGCCCAGTGCTCGCCCCCGTCCCGGCTGGCAAAGACCCCCCGGGAGAAGCTGGCGGCGGCGACGGTCTTGGGGTCGAAGGGGTCGACGGCGATCATCTCGCCGAGGTAGCGGACTTCCCCGTTGCCGATGAAGTCGGCCTGCTCGGTGAGAAGGCGCCAGGTCTCGCCGCCGTCCCAGGAGCCGTGGATGAAGCCGAAGCTCCTGCCGCCGCGCGCCTCGCCCGAGCAGCGGAACAGGATGCTGGGATCGTGCGGGCTTAGCGCGAGACTCTCCACGGAGTGGTTGGATGAGGCGTCCATCCCCCGGTTCTTCGCGTGGAAGCTGCGGCCGCCGTCCTCGCTGAGAAACACCCCCGCGACGTCGCAGCGAGCCCAGATGCGGCCGGGCGTGTTCGGGTCCGGGATCAACCCCGTGATGTAGCCGCCACCGCCGACCCGCGAGTTGTGCCACTCCGCCTCGACGCGCGGCACGCCGGCCCCGACGCTCCATGAAGGATCGGCGGCGCGCGCGCTGAATGCGGGGAGCAGGGATAACAGCACCAGAGCGGCGCCGGGGAGTCGTTGGCTGCTCACGTCAGCAGGGTGTCTCCGCAGTTGGGACGCGTCGTGGCCGGCGATGGCGCGATGGATCCCCGCGGCGGGCGGGGGACCCCTCCTCCCGAGGGAGGAGCCTTGCCATGGCCCCGGGTGAAGATCTCCTGCGCGGGCTCATTCGCATTCAACGGCCCTTCTCAGGTGCCCTGCGCCGTCGCCTCGGCGATGGCGATCGGCTTCATGGTTTTCCAAAGTCCCCGCGTAAAATCCGGGAAGCCGACCGGCATGCTGCCCGCGGCGACCGACCTCGTGGAGAGTTCGACGATGCAGCTCCATGCAGCGGCATCATACACGACGCTGTCGGGCGTGACGCCCCGGCGGACGCAGTCCAGAAGACGCCAGTTCATCACGTAGTCCATGCCGCCGTGGCCGGAGCCGGCCGCGCGCTCGGCGAGCCTGCTCCAGAGCGGATGCGCAAACCTCTGGCGCATCTTTGCCAGGTCCTTTTCGCCCAGCCATTCATGGGAGCCCTTCGCCTCGAGCCCGTATAGGGGCGGTTCGTTGACCGCCAGCCGGGCCGGGTAGTCGAAAAAGGTGCCCCCTGTGCCTGAGAGGGCGTTGATCCGGCTGTAGGGGCGCGGGCTGACGACGCCGTGCTGGATCATGACGGTGCGACCCAGCTCGGTCCTGATGATCGACGTGTTCATGTCGCCGCAGACATATTTCTCGGCGGCGTGCCGGCCGCCGTTCGGCTGCTTCTCGTCGCGGCAGCGCGTGAGGCCCGCCTCGTTCGAGCTCATCGAAACCAGAAGCTTGAACTGGTCCCCGCGGGCGATCCCCAGGTATTGCGCGACGGGGCCGAGGCCGTGGGTGGGATAAAGGTTCCCGTTCAGCTGGCGGTGGTAGTCGCGCCGCCAGTCGCCCTCGGCGCCCAGCTCGAATAGGACCTGCCGCAGATCGTGGATATAGCCGCACTCGGCGTGCGTGAGCTCGCCGAACACGCCTTGGCGGACCATGTTGAGCACGAACAGCTCGTTCTCGCCGTAGCAGCAGTTCTCCAGCATGACGCAGTGGCGCTGGGTGCGCTCGCTGGCGTTCACCAGCTGCCAGCAGTGATCCACCGTCATCGCCGCGGCGACCTCGACGAACGCGTGCTTTCCCCGCTCCATCGTGCGCAGGCACATCGGCACATGCCAGGCCCAGGGCGTGGCGATGTAGACGACGTCGATGTCGTCGCGATCGACCATCTTTTCCCATATGTCCTCCGCTCCGCTGTAGACTGCCGGCCGCCTGCCGCGCTGCTTCACGCACGCCTCGGCAGCCGCCTGCGCGCGGTCGTCCCGCAGGTCGCAGACCGCGACGACTTCCGCAAACTCGATGGACAGGCAATCGGTCACGTGCTCCATTCCGCGGTGGAGGCCGATGACCGCCGCGCGCACGCGCTCGAGCGGCTTGGTGGTGAGCGCGTGCACCGGGAACTGGCCGCCGGCCCGCGGCGGAATGCTCCCAAGATCCGGAAGGGGGGCGCCCCCGCCGGGGGACGGGGCTTCGGCGGCCCGGGCCGAGCCGGGATCGGCAAGTCCGACGAGGGATGCCCCGAGTCCGGTTAACGCAGAGGTCTTGAGGAAATTGCGACGGGAAATGTTCGTGTTGGCCATGGCTTCAAATGGCCGAAGTTTCTATGCGAAGAGGCGAAACGCAATTCCCTTGGCCGCCCCTCTCTTGAAGCGCCGCCCTTCGCAGGCCGGTTGCGGCCATGCCGAAGCTGGCCGGCACGCTCCAGCCAAAGGCCCGCCCGACCGCAAGGGTTGCGGTGCCGGGGGTTCTCTTGAACATTGATGGGCCTGGCCATGACCGGACCTTACATTCACCCCGCGCCTTCTCCTGCGCATCGTCGAGCGGCCGCAGCCATCCTCCTTGCCCTGGGTATGGGCGCCGGCTCGCAGGCCGGCCCCCCCTTCCTCACCGACGATCCGGAGCCGGTGGGGCTCAATCATTGGGAGTTCTACGTCTTTGGGCTCGGCGACCGGACGGCGGGCGCAAAGGCAATCTCGGCCCCCGCCGTTGAATTGAACTACGGCGTGGCCGAGAACACCCAGTTTCACATGGTCGCCCCTGTCGCCAACGCCTCATCCCCGGGTGAGGGATGGGCCTCGGGCTTCGGCGATACAGAACTCGGCGTCAAATACCGATTCCTCGAGGAGACCGATTTTCTCCCCCAGATCGGGATCTTTCCCCTGGCCGAGCTGGCCACGGGCGATGGCGCACGGGGGCTGGGAAACGGGCGCACATGGTACCAGCTGCCGGTATGGGCCCAGAAGAGTTGGGGGCCCTGGACGACGTACGGCGGAGGCGGAGTGGTGCTCAATCCCGCCCCCAGCCAGCGCGATCACGGTTTCGCCGGCTGGCTCGTCCAGCGCGACATCGGCCAGCATCTGACGCTTGGAACGGAACTCTTCTGGCAGGGGGCCGAGACGGCGGGAGGGAGGGGCTCAGTCATCGCGAATGCCGGCGGCTACCTTAGGTTCACGGAAAGCTTCAACCTGCTCTTTTCTGCCGGGCGCTCATTTTCCGGAGAGCGGCGCACCGTGTGGTATCTCGGCCTTTACTGGACCGGAGGGCCGGACAAGGCTGCCGGCAAATAGCCGATCCAGAACCATGGCCCCGAAAAGGTTCCTTTCCGCACTCCCCGACCGGTCCGCCGTTCTCATCCGCGCGATGGTCGGCGCAGTCTTCCTCTCGGAAGGCCTGCAGAAATTCCTGTTTGCCGCCCAGCTTGGCGCGGGCCGCTTCGCGAAACTGGGATTCCCTTATCCCGGGTTGCTCGGGCCGTTCGTGGGCGCAACCGAGATCAGTTGCGGCGTTGCCGTCCTCCTCGGCGCATGGCTTCGGCTGGCCGTTCTTCCGCTGCTCGTCGTCATCTCCGTCGCGATCGTGGCGACCAAGTGGCCGATGCTCCGCACCCAGGGGTTCTGGGCCGCGGCGCATGAAGGCCGAGCCGATTTCTGCATGCTGATGGGATTGCTTTTTCTCCTGTCGAAGGGAGCGGGGAGCTGGTCAGTGGACCGCCTGCGATGCGCAGGCGGCCCTCCCTCGTGACCGGGGCCCGCCTGCCGGTGCCGGGGCCAGTGGCCCATGATGCATTCAGGTCGCCGATGGCGCGGGAATCTGATCCGCCGAGTCCTGGATGGGCGCATGGGGCCTCCCGGCTGAGGCCCGGGGGATTCTCTTCGCCGGCGGGCGGCGGCGCCAGTCACGATTTCTGGTGACGCCGAGGCTGCGTTCCCCTGATTTTACGGACACCCCCTTATGACGCGCTCCCATCTGATTGCGCTGTTTCCCCGCATTCTGTCTAGGTCCGGGTCGCTCTTGGTGCCCTGCCTCCTCCTTTGCTTGGGCCTGGCCAGGCTCCCCGCCATGCCCGAGGGCCTCGATCCGGTGATCAGTGTGACCGGCGGACTCATCCGGGGCCGGCTTCTCCCGGACGGGCACGGGTCGGTGTTCAAGGGCATTCCCTTCGCGCAGCCTCCGGTCGGTGTACTCCGCTGGCGCGAACCCATGCCGGTTGTCGCCTGGGCCGGCACCCGCGATGCGGAAGCATCAGGGCCGCCGGCTGTGCAGGCGACGCTCGGGTGGAACGACAAGGCGGCGTCCGCAAGCCGCGAGGACTGCCTGTATTTGGACGTCTGGACGCCCACGGGTCCTACGCCTGGCCGCAACCCGGTGATGGTCTGGATCCATGGCGGCGCAAACGTGGCCGGAGCAGGCGGCTTTGATCCCCTCTATGATGGCACGTCCCTGATCGGCCACGGCGTTGTGCTGGTGGTCATCGAGTACCGGCTCGGCATCCTCGGGTTCTTCGCGCACCCGGACCTGACCCGCGAATCGCCGCACCACGCCTCGGGAAATTACGGGATCCTGGACCAGATCGCCGCACTGCAGTGGGTCCGCGACAACATCGCGGGATTTGGCGGGGATCCGGGAAACGTCACAATCTTCGGCCAATCGGCGGGTTCCATCGACGTCCTGGCCCTCATGGCGTCGCCGCTTTCCCGCGGCTTGTTCCAGCGCGCGATCGGCGAAAGCGGCGCGCTCGCCGAGTCAATGACCCAGACGCAGGGAGAGGGCGAGGAGGCCGGGGTCCGCGCCGCGGGCAAGCTGGGCTCGCCCGCGCATGGCGCCCTGGCCTTCCTGCGGTCCCTGGCGCCGGGGAAGCTGCTGCGGGCAGCGGAAGGAATCCGTCCATTCACCACGGATGGCTGGGTTTTTCCCGCCTCTCCCACAAGAGTCTGGTCCGCCGGGAAGGGACACCCCGTGCCGCTGGTCATCGGCAGCAACGCCGTGGAGTTCCCCGCCGGCGGCTCCCTTGATGACATAAGGCATGCGATGCGTGACATGTTCGGGGACCTGGCCCCAAAGGCGCTCGTCCTGTACGGGCTCGCCGCAGATGAACGCCCGGCGGCCGCCGACCCCATCTACGGCGACGCCGCGGACCAATGGGGCAGCGACCTCTTTCGCTGCCCCGCCGTGATTCACGGGGAATGGCACAGCGCCGCCGGGAATCCCGTGTGGGAGTATGAGTTCGACCGGGCTATTCCACCGCGTCCCCGGGTCGGGCACTCCAGCGATTTGCCCTACGTGTTTGGCAACCTGTGGGCGACGGGCAGCCAGGGCGGCGATTTTCAGCGCGCCGACCGCGATCTCTCCACGATCATGCAGGCCTACTGGACGAATTTTGCCAAGACGGGCGATCCGAACGGCCCCGGCCTGCCCGCGTGGCCGGGATTTGACGGGAGGGAGCGGAAGTATCTGCGCTTTACGGCCGCGGCGGCCGTCACGCCGGACCAAAACCAGCGCGGCCCGTTCTGCGACTTGTTCCGCGAGGTCATGAACAGGCCGCCGGCGGCCCACTGACCCGAGGACAACAAGAAGCTTACCGCTGCAGCCTGCTGCCGCGACACGGCAGCAGTTGCTTAGACACGCTGTGGCCATCCATGGTGTCCGGCCGACTGCGAACCACACAGCCAAGGGCAGTCTCCAGCTGGCGCAAAGGTTCCGGTGCATGAACGTTGGCGCCGCCTCCTTGGGGGCTTTACGGGCGGATTCAAGGTGCCTCTCCGTCGCCAAGCCGGAAGGTCGCGGGCCGCTATGCCACCATCTCGCCCTGATGCCCGTTGACCGCACATTAATGCGGAATATCCTCGGCATGAATGAAGCTCATCCAAGCAGTAGCGGTACTCCGCCTCGTTCTTCCCGCGGCCGCCCTTATCGCCCGTCTCGCTGCCCAGGACGTCACTGTTTCGCCGTCGACATGGGTGCACCAGGATGATCCGCCCGATTAGCTGCCTGCGCTGAGGCACGCGCTGCGCCCGGATTTTCCCGATGCAATGCTGAAGACCCCCGACTTAGGGTACGTAACGGAGGAGGTGTTTGTCGACGACCGGGGAAAGGTGCTCTCCGTGGCGATTCACAGCACCTTGCCTGCGTACGAACACGATCTGGACCGCCTGGAGGGAACGGAGGCGGGTGTCGCGTCTTGGCGATTCGATCCGGCCAGGCGCGCCGGAAAGCCGGTAAATTCCCTGATACACTTCTCCGTGGTCTTCAATCCCGCTTCAGCTGGAGTCGCGGGGCCCGACGCAACCCCCAGGCTGCTGGACGCACGGCCAGTCGTTGATCCAAAACGGAAATCTGGAGAATTCGAGGCGGCCGTTACCCAGGAGGTGATCTGGGCGATGGTAAGCGTCGACGAGCAGGGGCACCCGACGGCGGTGAAGGGTGCGCCGGATGCCGTGGCCGGACTGCTGGAGCAAGGCGTTAAGGCGCGGCGGTTTGCGCCGGCCCGCCATGCCGGACGCGCGGTGGGGCAGGACGTGCGCGTTCCCTTCATCATCATCGCCGCCAACAATGGGTTGGCCAGGAACAAGACTCCCCCGCGGGTTATTAGGCAGAGTCCGCCGGCATATCCGTTTTCAATGCGCCAGAGCAGGATGCGCGGAGAGGTGCTGGTCCAGTTCATCGTGGACATCGAAGGGCCCGTGAAAAGGCCGTTCGTGGTGCGCTCGCTGAACCCGGCGTTTGACGCTCCCGCCCTCGAGTCGGTGCGCAGCTGGGTGTTTGAGCCGGGCCGCGAGAACGGCGTCCCGGTCTACACGCAAATGCAGGTGCCGATCTTCTTCGCGCTGAATGGCGTGGACGACGGCGGCAGCGACGGCATCAATGTCACGTGGGGCGGCGACAGATCCAAGCTGCCCTCCGAGCTGCAAGTGGATGTCCAGCCGAAGATCCGCAGCCTTGTGATGCCCGTATACCCCTACGAACTGCTGCGGGGCGACGTCACCGGTTCCGCGGAGGTGGCCTATGTCGTCGATGACCAAGGCCGTGTGGCCAGCTCCCGGGTGGTCAAGGCTGACCGGCCGGAGTTCGGCCTCGCGTTGCAGGCTGCAGTCGAGCGCTTCGAGTATGAGCCCGCCATCAAGAATGGGCGGCCGAACAAAGCCCTGCTGGCTTTCGAGCAGGATTTCCTGTCCTCCAGCCACAATATCGTAACGGGCGTCGAGTACAGGCTGCTGCGGCTCGAGCGTGCACACCCGGAACGAATCGGCAAGGCGGGCGACCTCGATTCGCCAGTCAGGGCCTTGGTCACCCGTTCCCCGATTTTCCCGCGGTCGTTGCTCGGCCATGCCACGCGTGGCGACGCACTGGTCGAACTGCTGATCGACGAGGAAGGGAACCCGCGCCTTTCGCGAGTCGTGTCCGCAAGCGAACCCGCGTTTGGTTATTCTGCCGCGGAGGCCGCGGCCCTCTGGCGGTTTTCCCCCCCGACGAGCAAGGGCAAAGCCGTCGTGACTCGGGTGCGGGTGCCGTTCGTCTTTGATTTCGCGAACCCTGCCCCCGAGAACGGGAACCCGCAGCCAACGTGAGCCGCCGGCGGCCAGCCCTCTGCGTCTTTCCGCTCGCACTCGCCCTGTCGGCCATTGGCGCCACCGGGCCAGCGGCGGGCGATGCGGGCTTGCCAGTTGACGGCGCCGCGCTCCTGCGCACCTGGGCGCCTCCCGATTATCCGCCCGACGCCCTGAAGGAGAATGTCGGCGGCCTGGCGATGATACGCATGATCGTTGACGAGAAGGGAGTTGTTGCATCGGCACGCAGTCTCGACGCCACCGACCCGCGGCTGGGAGCGGCGGCGCTGGCCGCGGCGAAGAAATGGGGGTTTTCACCCGCGCTCGCCGGGGGGCGCCCGGTAGCCTGTTCGATGGATGCTCCAGTAGAGTTTTCGCCCGCTTTGGCCGCTAGGAAAAGGAAGCCCGGATTCGTGCCTCCGCCGGACCAGACTCCGCAACTCTCGCCCCGTTCCCCAGCCAAGCCGAGCGCGACCTATTCCGCCGACTATCCCGATGCGCTGCTGGAGCGCAGGTTGTCCGGCCTTGTGCGGTTTGTATGCACCGTCACGGCGGAGGGGCATGCGGTTGCTGTGCGTGTCGTGGCCGCCACCCATCCGGACTTCGTCATTCCGGCCCTTCGGTCGCTCGATCGCTGGGAATTCACGCCCGGCATGCAGGGTGATCTGCCGGCCCAATCGGAGGTTGGCGGAGACATCACGTTCGATGCGACTGCGACCGGTCCGGCAGAGGTGTTGGCGGCGAATCTCATCACTGCGCCCGACGGCACCGCACCGAGCGTGCAGCCTGAACCTCGCGTCGTCGCCGATCCCGTGCCGCCGTACGATCTCCTGATGAAGGGCGAAGGGGGCTCCGCTTCCGTGGTCTATACAGTGGACGAGGACGGCCGCCCCCGCGATGTGCGGGTGCAATCGGCAACCAGGCCCGAGTTCGGCAAGGCGCTCGTGGCAGCGGTCGAGGCGTGCGCATTCTTGCGCGCGTTCGACGGCGGCCATGCGGTGGCCGTTGCGCTGATGCAGCGTGCGCAGTTTCCGGCGGTTTCACCCGACGCGCAGGACGAGTCCGACCCAATCGCCCGGCTCGTGGTGGCGCTGCGCGCCAGGCGGATCGGCAATCCCCAGGGACTCGATGAACAACTGACACCGGTGTATCGCGTTTCGCCCGAGTATCCCGGAGCCCTAAGGAAGAACGGCCGTCCCGCCGGCAGGGCGGAGATTGATTTCATCATCGATCGGGATGGGAGGGCGCGTCTGCCGAACATTGTGTCCGCGACGAGTGAGGACTTCGGCTGGGCGGCGGCTACAGCTGTTTCCCAATGGATATTCAAGGCCCCTCTTCGCAACGGGCGGCCTGTGGACGTCAGGGTCAGGATTCCTTTCAATTTCAAGCCGCCGGCCAACTGACGCGCTGGCGCGGAGTGGGAATTCGCCTTTGGGCTGTGCTGGCTCGCCCAGGGCCAAAGCAGGCCCCGGGGTGCACGATGGCTGACCTGGGCTACTTCGCGGCCGCAAGCTCCTCCGCGATCAGCTCGCGGATCCTCCCGCGGGCGTCCGCCAGCGCAATCTCGCCCTTGTCGATCCTCGCCAGGAGAGACTTCTGCGCGAGGTAGTCCCTGTTCGCGACCCCGGCCTTGCTCTGCAGCATCCGCCAGGCCTTCCGGCGCTCGACTGCAAACAGGACCATCTGCCGGGACACGGCGTAGAAGCGGACCTTCCCGTGCTCCTCCGCCTTGATGTAGCAGCCGAAATTGGTGACGAAGCTGCGGTGGGCCGGATCGAATACCCGCCGGTGGATGACGTCGTCCTGCGTGATCAGGAGAAGCTGGTCATCGAAAAGCGTCAGCCGGCCGGCCTCCTCCTCGCTGATCACCTTGACGTGCTTGCGGAACCGGCCCTCCGAGATCGCCCAGTGCGCCACGGTGAAGTTGTATTCGGCCCCGTCGGTGGCGTACTTCGCCCGCCACCAGTCGCGGTCGGTGTTCGGGTTGCCCTTGAGGTCGAACGCCTCCTGGGAGGTCTCGCCCCGCCGGGGGTTGAAGACGAACTCCGGCATGCCGCGCGCGTCGCGCACCATCTTCGCCTGGTCGGCGCTCATGTTGTCGCCCACGCCGTGCTCGGGCTGGCAGGTCGTGTAGGCCTGGAAAAAGGCGGTGCCGCGGTACTCGAGCCCGTCCAGCATCGCCTTGTACAGCTTGGCGGCGTTGGCCATCGAGACCTGCGCGATGAAAGGCGAGCCGTGGCCGCTCGTGAAGGCCTCGGCCACGTTCTTCTTCTCGATCAGCTTGCCCTGGGAGGCGACGCCGAACTGGTTCATGTCGTAGCCGCCGAGCATCGTCGACGAGTCGGAGTTCTGGCCGCCCGTGTTCGAATACACCTGGGTGTCGAGCATCAGCATCTTCACGTTCGGGCGGTTCTGCAGGATGACCTTGGACACGTTCTGGAAGCCGATGTCGCCGAGGGCTCCGTCGCCGCCGATCACCCAGACCTTGGGCAGCTCGCGGATCTCCTGGTCCGTCATGAGCGCGTCGTCGAGGTGGGTCAGCGTGAAATACTCGGCCTCGCTGGAAACGCCGGCGGCGCGGTCGAGCAGCGCGTCCGCCATCCGCTCGGGCGCGACCGAACGGCGGGCGTGGTCCATGATCACCGACTCGGCCATGAGCCACGAGATCGTCGCGCCGTCCTGGAACAGCGAATTCATCCACGGATAGGGGTGGGGATTCGACGGGGGCGTGGATCCGTAGACCGTGTTGCAGCCCGTGCTCGCGCCCATCATCATGACGGACATGCCGTTGGCCCGGCGGCCGTCGACCGCCTGAAGGTCCTTGTGGTTGAACGCGTCCTGCCGCAGGACCGCGGCGAGCCCGCCCACGACCTGCTCGTCCGTGATCGGGCCGTGCTTTGCCTCGTAGTCCGACAGCCGCTTCGCGCTGTCGGCGTCGCTCTCGCCGCCTAGGCCGGCGACCAGATGCGCGAAGGTCTTGCGGAACAGCTGGTATTCCTCGGGGTTGCGGCACTTGAGCGCCGCCAGTCTCCCGGCCCCATCCTTTTCGAGGCGCTCCGCCTTCGCCCGGAGGCGGTCCGCCTTGCGATGGTAAATCGGCCGCATGTACGCCTCGGTCACGCTGGCGCACGCGCGCAGGACGCTCTTTTCGCCGCAGCCAGCGCACGCCCCGTCGCCCGACACCAGCGCCTCGTAGTTGCGGCGGACCATCAGGTGGTTGCGCAGCGCGGCCTCGCGGGAGCCCGCCGCGTCGGAGTCGGTGTAGAGCCCGAGGAAGCGCTGCGGCGTGTCCGGCAGCAGCCGGGAGAACATCTGCGCCGTCGTCAGGTCGGCGTTCAGCTCCTCGGTCTCGCGGGTCATGCGCAGCGCGTCGTGGTCGCCGCAGACCTGGACGCATTCCCCGCAACCCTTGCACAGGTCGGACACAAAGATCGAGAAGAGCCCGCCGCTGCCGGGCGCCTTCGCCTCGAGCGATCGGAAGATGGCCGGCACGCTTGAGTAGGCCATCGGCAGCTTCGCGATGATTCCCGTCAGCTCCGCCCGGCCCCGCTCGGAAACGGCCGCAAGAGCGGAAACCTCCTCGCGGATGATGTCCTTGAACGGCACCTTGGACTTCGCCTTCACCGACTCGTTCATCCTCGCCCGAACGCGGGCCTCGAGCCCGGCCAGCTCGGCGCCGATGGCGCGCCGGTCCGCAATGTCGCCAACGTAGTTGTTCACCGCGGTCTTAAGGACCGTGCCTACATCCTGCGCCATGTTGGGCAGCGCGGTGTCGGGGCAGGCGGTGATGCAATCCATGCACTGCGTGCAGTTCTCCGCTATGTAGACCGGCGTCTCCCGCCGGGCGACATACTTGGATTGCGTCGAGCCGGTGCCGGCCCCCATCACGCCGACCGAGGCGAACGCGCCCGACGGCTGGTGGTAGCCGAGGCCGGCGCGGAACTCGGAATCGAACTTGCCCAGCGTCTGGAACGGGGCGCGGCCAACCTGCTGGGCGGGCATTGGGATGCTGGAGCAGCCGGCGGCGCCGCAGCCGGCCGTGGGAATGATCTGGTGCTCGCCCTGCGGGGCGAGCGGCGGGTTGCGCATCGAGGAACGGTCGGCGTCATCGGGCCGGCCGTGACTGATCTCCACGACCCGTGCGAAGCCCTCGGTCATGACGGTCATGTTCGAGGCCACGACCGCGTCGCCGAAACGCCCGAACTTCTTCTGGTACTGCTTGTGCACGCTCTCCAGGAACTTCTCCTCGGTGATGCCGTAGGTCTGCAGGAATGGGCTGACCCGGAAGAACGCGCCCAGGAAGGAGTTGCCCTGCATGCGCAGCTGCAGTTCGGACTGGCTGGTCGCCTTGCGCGCAATGTCGAAGCCCGGCAGGATGAAGACTCGTATGTTGTTATCCTGCACGAACTTCCGGTAGCGGGACGGGATCCGCTCCCACGCGGTTTCCGGCGTGTCGCTCGATTCCCAGACCAGGCTCCCGCCCTTCTTAAGGCCTTCCAGCGGGTTGGTGTGGGTGAACGCCTTCGGATCGCAGCAGAGGACGACGTCGACGTGGTTCAGCTCGCAGTTCACCTTGATGGGCGACGGCGCGACCGTGAGGTAGTAGTTGGTAGGGGCACCCTTCTTCTCGGAGCCGTACTTGGGGTTGGCCATCACGTGGATCCGCTCGACGAGGAATCCGTCTGCGTCGTGCACCGGGTCGCGCTCGGAGACGAATCTGCCGAACTCTCCGATCAGCTCCCCAAGGTTCTTGCCCGTGGTTATCATGCCCCATCCGCCGATGGAATGGAAACGCACGGCGATCGCGCCCGGCGGCAGCAAGGAAGGCGCATCCTTGCTGATGGCAGCGTACGGATGCTCGACCCCGAGCACGAAGAACGTCTCGCCGTCGTCGGCCCCCCGGCCATCCTTGCGCCGGCTCTGTCCGATGGCGAACTCGTAGGCTCCCAGCGTGTGCTCGGGCCGGAAATCGCGCGAGCCGATGCCGTAGGCGCCGCGGAAAAGGCGCGGCGTCTCCGCGGGCGTGAGGCCGGGCAGGTCGCCGCCGTACTTCTCCGCCTCGTTGGCCTTGCCAAGCGCCACCCTGATGTCGCGGGCCAGCGGGTTGTCTCCGGCCAGCCCCTCGTCCGTGCGCTCGAGAATGATGACCCGCTTCTTGCCCCGGAGCGCGTTGATGATCGCCGCCTCCGGGAACGGCCGGATGACATTGACATGGATGGAGCCGACCCTGGCGTTGCGCTGCTCCCTCAGATAGTCGCATGCGGCCTCGATGTTGTCCGCCGCGCAGCCCAGGGACACGAACACGGTGTCGGCGTCGGCGGTCCGGTATTCGTGCACCAGGCCGTACACACGGCCCGTCAGCCGGCCGAATTCCGCATAGGCCTCCTCGAGCATCGGCAGGATGTGCACGTTGAAGTTGTTCCGGCGGGCCACGACGCCGTTCATGTGGTGCTCCTGGTTCTGGACGGGCCCCAGCAGGATGGGATTCTTCAGGTCCATCATCTGAGGGACCCGCCGGCGCTTCGGGCCGAAAAGCTCGCGCTGGGCCCCGGTCGGGCAATCGATCTGCTCTTCCGACGAGCCGAGGAACTCGCGAAGCAGCTCGGCCTCGGGGGCAAGGTATCCGCGCTCGGAATGGGTCGTGAGCATGCCGTCCTGGATGTTCATGCCCGGATTGAGCGACAGCTCGTTGACCCGCCGCAGGATGATCGCCTGGTCGGCCGCCTGCTGGGCGTCCTTCGCGACCAGCATCGTCCAGCCCGTGTCGAGGGCGGCGTAGAAGTCGTCGTGGCCGCAATGGACGTTCAGCGCGTGCTTTGTCAGCGCCCGGGCGCCTACCTCGAGCACCATTGTCGAGAGCTTTCCCGGCGCGTGGTAGTACTGCTCCATCGCATAGACGATGCCCTGCCCGGAGGTGAAATTGACCGTCCGCCGGCCCTGCACGGCATAGGACGTTGCGCCCCCTTGGGCGGCGTGCTCGCCCTCCGTCTCGATGGCCACCTTCTGCTGCCCCCACACGTTCAGTTCACCCTGGGCGTAGGACTGCTGGTAGATCTCGCCGCCCTCGGTCGAGGGGGTGATCGGGTAGAATACCCCGCCTTCGGTGATCCGCGTCTCCACATGCTGGGCGACCAGCTGGTTGCCGTTGCAGGTGACGCGGATGCCCGGGTACTTCGGTTTCTGCCGGGACGGGGCATGCGGGCCAGAGGACGGCTTCTTCGGGGCTGCTGCGGGGGGGCTCATGGACGAAGGGTGTACGGGACCGGAATCTCTACATGGTCTGTGTGGTCGGCATGGGATGACTAGAAATAAAAGTTATCAGCAGTAGAAACCTACGTTATCTGCCTCCATCCGACACGCAAGGGAAAGTCCACGTAAGCGGCCTTCATGAATCGGTCCTGCAATCCAGCCCCTAAGGGACTTCACCACAGGCCCATGAGCGCGGCGCGGGTGTCAATTACGCCCGGGCTCCCCCGCACATTCCTGCGTTTTCCGGGCATAACGGACTCGCGTTGGGCGGGTTATTCGCATCTTCGTCAGGCTCGACGATCAGCATGTCTTGAGCCAATGGGCCAAGCCCGCAGGTCCAAAGAGGGCCGGAACCCAAACCCTTCAAAGAAAGGCAACCCCATGAGATCCCCTTGCCGACAAGAGTGGAGAACACTCCCGGCTCCGCCGCGGGCCCTAAGCTCCGGCTGGCGGCTGCTGGCCTGCATGGCCGCCGTGGCGGGCGCAGCCTCTGCGCAGCCCGCCGACTCCGACGCGCCGTTGCGTATCAGCGCCAACCACCGCTTCCTGATCGACCGCCACGACGTCCCGTTCCTGCTCCAGGGCGACGCGGCGTGGTCCCTGATCGCGAATGCGACAAGGGAGGAGGCGGACGCGTACCTTCGGAACCGCCGCGCCAAGGGCTTCAACGCGATCCTCGTCAACCTGATCGAGCACAAGTTCGCGAAGAACGCGCCGCGGAACGCCTATGGCGAGGCCCCGTTCCCCGATCCGTCCGACTTCTCCGTTCCAAACGGGAAATACTTCGAGCACGCCGACTGGGTCATCCGCAGGGCCGGCGAGGGCGGCCTGGTGGTGCTGCTCGCCCCGGTGTACCTCGGCTACACCGGACTGGACGAGGGCTTTTACGACGAGGTCATGGCGACCGGCCCGGAACGGTGCCTGGCGTACGGCCGCTTCCTCGGCCAGCGGTACAGGGGCTTCGACAACATAATCTGGGTGATGGGCGGCGACCGCGACCCCGGCCCGGCCCGCGAGAACGTGGACATGGTTGCGTATGGCATACGTGAGACCGACCGGCGCCACCTGATGACCGCCCACTGCCACTCGGATTCCGTGCCGGCGGAGCAATACCCCGGATCGTGGCTCCAGGTAGGCACCTCCTACGCCTATGAGATCGTGCACATGCGCCTGACCTGGGACTATGAGCGCAAACCGGCCATGCCGCTCTTCCTGATCGAGTCCGTCTACGAGGGGGAGCACAACTCCTCGCAGGTGCAGGTCCGGCGCCAGGCCTACTGGGCCGTCCTCTGCGGCGAGTTCGGCCACGTGTTGGGCAACTATCCCCTCTGGTCATTCAGCCCCGGCTGGCAGGCCGCGATGGACGCGCCGGGATCGGTGGCGCTCATGCACTGGGGCCGGCTGTTCCGCTCGCGCCCCTGGTACGACCTGGTGCCCGACGGGGACCACAAGTTGGTCACCGGGGGGGTCGGCGAATTCTGGGGGTCCGACTACCTGGCGGCGGCGGCGGCGCCCGACGGCGGCGTGGCCATCGCCTACATGCCCACCGCGCGCACGGTCACCGTCGACCTGTCAAGGCTCGCGAAGGGGCGGGCCAACGCCTGGTGGTTCGACCCGCGCACGGGCAAGGCGAGCGCCGCGGGAACCTTCGTCACGGACGGGCCGAGGGAATTCACGCCTCCTGCGGAGGGCGACTGGGCGCTCGTGCTGGACGACGCCTCGAGGCGGCTGCCCGCCCCGGGCCTGTAGGCGCGGCCGCCCCGCTCAGGGATAGAGCCACTGCTCGCCCCACCGGCCGTTCTCCAGCACGTGGATGATGCGCTCGTGGCGGCGGAACGGCTTTTGCTTCCAGAACTCGATGCGGTCGGGCACGACGCGGTAGCCGGACCAGAATGGCGGCCGCGGCACCGCGCCTATGTGGTAACGCAGCGCCAACGCCGCGCAGGCCTGCTCGAGGTCGTAGTAGCCCCGCATCGGCCGGGACTGCTTGGACGCCCACGCGCCGAGCTGGCTGAGGCGCGGCCGGGTCGCGAAGTAGGCATCGGCCTCCGCGTCCGCCACGCGTTCGGCAAGCCCGCTGATGCGCACCTGGCGGCCGGTCAGGTTCCAGTAAAAGCACAGCGCCGCCCTGGGGTTGGCCGCGAGATCCGCGGCCTTGGGGCTCTCCAGGTTCGTGTAGAAGACGAAGCCGCGGGCGTCGACGTGCTTGAGCAGCACCATGCGCACCGCGGGACCGCCCCTGGCATCCGCCGTCGCGAGCGCCATTGCAGTCGGCTCGGGCTCGCCGCTGCGGGCGGCCTCGTCGAGCCAGGCGGTGAACTGGGCAACGGGATCGGTCATGGCGCGGCGCGGGCATGGGCGGCTTGCCCGGGCGCCCGGGATCCATTCCCGCCGCTGCCTTGGCACGGGTCAAAGCGGCGATGGGCAGGGCCGGTCATCATGTTCCGTCTCGGAGGCGCCTCAATCGCCCAGGCACGTGCCCACCGAGCGCGCCGAGGAGATCCACGGATGGTCCAGGGGAACGAGCTTGAGCCTGCCGGCCACGGACGCGATCGGCACGGGCTGCACGCCATGGCCGCGCACGGCGACCATGATCCCCTCGGCTCCGCCGGCGATCAGGTCGACGCACGCGGTGCCCAGCCTCGTCGCCAGCATGCGGTCGTTGTAGGACGGAGTGCCGCCGCGCTGCACATAGCCGAGTATTGTCACGCGGGCCTCGAGCCCGGTGAGCCCCTCGAGCTGCTTGGCGAGGCGCAGAGTGTTGCCGGCGTGCTCCGACTCGAGCTCGGAGAGCCGAAGCTTCGCAAAATCCTTCTCCTCGATCGTGCGGGCCTTCGCCCTGCGCCGCTCCGCCGCCACAAACGAGGCGGAGTCCTCCTGCGTCTTGGCCCCCTCCGCGACCGCCACGATGCTGAACTTGGTGTCGAGCTTCGAACGCCTGCGTATCGCCGCCGCGATCTTCTCGAGATCGTACGGTATCTCCGGGATCAGGATGACGTCCGCGCCCCCCGCGATTCCCGCTCCGAGCGTCAGCCAGCCGGCCTTGTGCCCCATGATCTCGGCGATGATGATGCGGTGGTGGCTGTGCGCGGTGCTGTGCAGGCGGTCGATGGCCTCGGTGGCGATGCCGAGCGCCGTGTCGAAGCCTATCGTGGCGTCCGTTAAGGGAACGTCGTTGTCGATTGTCTTCGGCAGCGTGACAATCCTGAGCCCCAGTTCCGCCAGGCGCAGCGCATTCTTCTGCGTGCCGCCGCCGCCTATGCAGACCAACGCGTCGAGCCGGTGGATCCTGTAGTTGCGCACGATCGCCTTGGTCATGTCACGCTCCCGGCCGTCGATCATCATGCGATGGACCTTGTCCCTGCTGGTGCCCAGGACCGTTCCCCCGACCGTGAGGATGCCGCTGAGGTCTTTTTTGTCGAAGCGCACAAAGTCGTTCTGGGCAAGGCCGAGATAGCCGTCCCGGAATCCGATAAGCTCCCATTTGTGCATGCCTATCGCCGCCTTGCCGACGGCGCGAATGGCGGCATTGAGGCCGGGGCTGTCGCCGCCGGCGGTGAGGATGCCGATGCGTTTGATTCGCTTCATGGGCACGTGAGGATGGTCCGGCGAGTCTGGGCACGGCGCGCGCAGGGATCAACCATTGAGCTCCGGGAAAATGCAGGGGCCCGGCGACAGGCGCTTCACTTCGGTCGCGAGGCGTCCTCCGGAGTGGAGCCGCCCCGGCCCCCCTGCCCCGCCTGGCGAAGGGCGATCCCAAGGTTTCTCCGGGCTTCCGAGTAGTTTGGGTCGATCTCCAGCGCCATCCTGAATTGGGCCGCGGCCTCGCCCCCGCGCCCCTCCTCGATGAGAGCTATGCCGAGGTTGTTGTGCAGCCGGGCGTTGCTGGGCTCGGTTTCCAAAGCCTTCGTGTAGGCGGCATCAGCCCGCGCCGGGCGCCCGCGTTTCAGCGAAAAATTGCCGAGGTTGATGAGGGCGGGGGCGAAGTCCGGTTTGATCTCCAAGGCCTTCTGATAGTGGGCGACGGCCTCGTCCGTCCTCCCCTCCTCCAAGAGGACGGCGCCGAGGTCGTTTTGGACCTGCGCATTGTTGGGCTCCAGCTCCACGGCCCTTTGAAGATGGACTGCGGCTTCGTCCAGGCGCCCCTCTTGCAGCAGGGCGCCGGCGAGGTTGTTGTGGGCCGCGGCAAAGCCTGGCCTGATCGCCAACGCCCTCCGGAGCTCGGCGACGGCCTCGTCCACCCGCGCACCCATCAGGAGCGCGTTGGCGAGGTTGAAATGAGCCTCCGCGGAATCGCCCCTGATTTCCACGGACCTTCGGAAATGGACGACGGCCTCGCCGATCTCACCCTTTTTCAGCAGGGCATTCGCGAGGTTGTTGTGGGCCTCGGCGAAGTCCGGCCTGATCGCCACCGCCTTGTGGAACTGGGCGACGGCCTCGTCCGTCTTCCCCTCTTCCAGGAGCGCATTGGCGAGGTTGAAATGGGCCTCCGCGTCGCCGCCGTCGATTTCCAAAGCGCTTTCAAATTGGGCGACGGCCTGGTCCACCCGGCCCTCCCGCATCAGCGCGGACCCCAGGCTGGCGCGGGCCTCGGCGTCGCCGGGCTCGGTGTCCACGGCCTTTTGGAACTCGGCAATCGCCTCGGCCCCCCTTCCTTCCTGAAGGAAGGCCCTCGCGAGATTCTTGCGAATCAGGGCATTGTTCGGCTCGATCTTCAGCGCCTGCTGAAACTGGCCTGCGGCTTCCCCCGGCTGCTGCCTGCGCAGAAGCGCGGCGCCGAGGTTGATGCGGGTTTCGGCTCTATTGGGCGCCATTTCCAGCGCCCTTCGGAGCTGTCCCACGGCCTCGTCAACCCGCCCCTCGCGCAGCATCGCGACACCGAGCTCGTTGAGCGCCCCAACGTCCCTGGGATTGATTTCCAGCGCACCCTGGAACTGCTTCTCGGCCTCGCCGACGCGGCCCTCGCCCAGGAAAACCCCTCCGAGGTTCTCGTAGGCCATCCAGCACCCAGGGTTCCTAGCGATTGTCGTGCGCCAGAGCGTCTCGGCATCGGCATACATCGCGCATTGCCGCGCAGTCAGCCAGGACAGGCCGGCCACGATGCCTGCGGCCGCGACCGTCGCGGAGAAACGCCAGTTCCCTGGCAGGCGGGCCGCCGCGATGGCGAGCGCAGCGGCCGCAGCCGAAATGGCGACGGCCGCCGCGAGGTACTGGAAATGGTCGGCGACATAGGAGTAGACGAAGGGATAGACGTCGATGAACCCGAGGGCGGGAAAAAGCGTGCCGGCAAAGAGCAAGGCGGCCGCAAGCGGGCCCCGCATCCAGCCGCGGAGGGCAAACAAGGCCGCCAGGGCGGCGGCGGCCGCGGCCGGGAACAGGTATTGCCAGCCCGCGCGGGCATCCACGGTCCAGCGCGGATAGATGAAGACAAGGTTGGCTGGCCAGAGGACCTTTCCCAGGTAGAACCAAAGGGCCCGACCGGCGACGAGGACCCTGTCCGCGAGGCTCAGGCTGAAGGCCGCGCCGCTTGCGCCGATGTATGTCCTCTCCATCCAGGCGGTCACGGCCCCGGCCGCCGCGCCGACGCAAAGCCATGGCAAAAGGGGCATTGCGACGCCCTTCCAGGACAGCCGCCCCCGCTTCCACCAGAGGACGACAAGGAGGGCGGCCGGAAGCGTGGCGGCGACGCTCTTGGCCGCCAGCGCCATGACGAAGAGGCCGATGCCAAGGACGTACCACCGGGTCCGGCCCTCCCGGACGTACCGGAGATAAACCAGCGCGGCCGCCAAGCAAAACACCGCCGAGAGCGTGTTCTTCTGCTCGGATATCCACGCGACGGACTCCGCGCAGACCGGATGAAGCGCGAATGCCGATGCGCCAAGGAGCGCCCCGGGCACCGAGAGGCGCCGCAGGAGGCGGTAGAGGAGGAAGGCCGCGGCCGCGTGCAAGACAAGGTTTGCCAGGTGATATCCAAGCGCCGATCCCGCCCACAGCCTGTACTCCAGCCAGAACGCGCTGTGCAGGAGCGGATAGTACTGCTGGGTTGCGCCGGGCTCGAACCATATCCTCCAGAGCCCGCCCAGCGGGCGCAGGTCCGCGCGGGTCACGTGGCCGTCGTCGTCCCAGATGAAGCCGGCGTGCCATACGGACCGGTACGTGACGAGCGTCGCCACCAGCAGCACGAGGCCGACGAGCCAGTCCTTGCGGGTCGGGGCCCGGTCGGATCCGGGGCCGTCGGCACGCAAGTCGGGCGCCCCGGCGTCCGGTTCTCGGGCCTCGGGCCGCCCCCCGCCGCCCAGAGGCAGGCCCGGGGTCGTCGCCTCCGCGCCACCCGCCATTTCATCCGGCATTCGGCTCATACGGTTTCCCTCGATTACGCCCCAGCCGATTTTGGGATTCAAACGGATTCGCGTGCCCGGCCGATCCCCCTTCGGGCCAAGATGGCGCACGCCGGAGCCCCGGCCGCATTCCAGACAATGGTGCGTGCAGCGCCCATCCGGATTCGTATCGTGCATGTCTCAACAAATGGGAATCGGATGAGTCGAAGCCCCAAGAAGGAAATCGATCGCGGCGCGGCGGCCCAGGGTTCGCCCGCCGGGCCGGGGCAAGGCGCCCCATCCTGGCGCTCGCAATGGCTTCCCGGCCTGGCGCTGCTGGTGATGACGCTCATCGCATACGGGCGCGTGCGGCATGCGGGATTCATGTGGGATGACGAGATGCACGTGACGGCGAATCCGGCGATCGTCGGCCCGCTGGGATTGATGGACATCTGGACCAGCCGCGCGGCGCGATATTTCCCGCTGACGTTGACCACCTTCTGGATGGAGCACGCCCTGTGGGGGCTCAACCCGCTCCCCTACCACGCCGTCAATGTTCTCATGCACGGGGCCAGCGCGGTGCTGCTCTGGCGGGTGCTGAGGGGCCTGCGCGTCCGCGGTGCGTGGCTGGGCGCCGCGCTCTGGGCGCTCCACCCCGTGCAGGCGGAGACGGTGGCGTGGATCACCGAGCTGAAGAACACCCAGTCGTGCCTGTTCTACCTGCTGGCGGCTCTCTTCTTTGTCCGATGGCTTGCGGCGGAGGGGGGCGCAGTCCCGGGCTCCCGGGCGCGGGACTACGCGCTGGCGCTCGCCAGCGCCGCGATGGCCATGGCCAGCAAGTCCTCGACCGTCGTCCTCCCCGTCGCGCTTCTCCTGTGCGCGTGGTGGATCAGCGGGCGTTGGCGGTGGCGCACATTGATAGCGCTTTTGCCGGTCTTCGCGATGTCCCTTGCCTCGGGCGTCCTGACGCTGTGGACGCAGCGCCTTGAGGGCGCAAACGACCCGCAGTGGGCCCGGGCGCTGCCCGAGCGCGTTGCAGCCGCCGGCAACGTGGTCTGGTTCTACCTCGGCAAGCTCGCGTGGCCCAGCCCCCTCATCTTCATCTACCCGCGCTGGCACGTCGGCTGGACGCAAGCGGCATCCTATCTTCCCTCGGCGGCGGCGTGCCTCGCGCTCCTCATCCTCTGGTGGAATCGCGAAGGGAGGCTAAGGCCAGTCTTCTTCTCCTTTGCCTACTTCCTGGCGGCGCTGCTTCCGGTGCTGGGCCTGGTTGACCAGTATTTCTGGCGCTATTCCTTTGTCGGCGACCACTTCCAATACCTCGCCAGCATGGGGCCGCTGGCCCTAGCCGCCGCCGCGATCACGACCTCTCTCGGCTTCCCGTGGAAGGGACGGCCAGTCCTGGCTCCGCTCCTTTGCGGTTTGCTCCTGTTGGTACTCGCCGCGCTGACCGCCCGGGAGTGCCCGAAATACCATGATTCGGAGACTCTGTGGCGGAGCACCATCGCGGATAACCCCGGCGCATGGATGGCCCATAACAATCTTGCCGCCGAGCTGATGCGCTCCGGCCGGATCGACGAGGCGGCGGCGCATTTTCGAAGGTCCCTGGATCTTCAGCCGGGCAACGCCGCGGCGCACGGCAACCTCGGCGACGCCCTTCTGCGCCTTGGCCGGACGGACGAGGGGCTTGCGCACTACGGCAGGGCCCTCGAGATCGATCCCGGCAACATAGCGACGCAAACCGACCTTGGCGTCGCGCTGCTGCAGCTGGGCCGGATCGAGGAGGCCATTCCCCACCTGCAAAGGGCGCTGGAAGCAAGGCCAGGCTTCGCCAGGGCGCGAAGCAATCTCGGCACCGCCTACCTGCAGGAGGGCCGCGCCGACGAGGCCGTGGCTCAGTTCAACAAGGCCCTGGCGGTTGATCCCGGCAATTTTGCGACCATCACCGACCTCGGCACCGCATATGTGCAAAAGGGGCAGATCGAGAAGGCTCAGGCGCAGTTCCAGAGGGCCCTTGAGATAAACCCGGATTTCGCCACGGCCCTGACAAACCTCGGCAATGTCCTTCAGCAGCAGGGCCGCCTGGAAGAGGCGGTTGCCCGCTACCAGAAGGCGCTCCGCGTGGACCCGGATTCGGCCGTGACCCACAACAATCTCGCCAGCGCCTTTCTGCGAATGGGACGGCTTGACGAGGCCGTCTCCCACTGTCGAAGGGCCCTGGAAATCAGGCCGGACTATCCGGAGGCGCGGCGGAATCTCGGAGCCGCCCTCGTTGAGAAGAGGCGCGCGGAGCAGGCTGGCGCCCTGCTCCGGGATGCTTCGCCCGACAGGTGACGCAGGGGGCGGCCTCGGAGGGGGCTCCTTTCCCGGTCGCACCCGCGGAGTTTCTCGGCCACCGGGAACTTGCCGCTCGCGCAGGCGCATGCACAATCCGACCCCAGCCGGCCCAATTCATCCGCCTGCGCCGCGCCGGCCCGGCCACGCCCCAATCCCATGAAACCCACCGCTCCCGTCGCCCTTCTTCTCCTCCTGTCCGGAGTCACGGCTCCGCCGCTTCGCGCTGCAGGCGGCACGCCGCCCCCCGCCCTGGAGAGGCAGGCCGACGGCATCATCCTCGCCCGCGGCGACACCTTCCTGAAGGTCCAGGTCTGCGCTGACGACATCATCCGCGTCGCGAGCGCGAAGGACCGCATGTTCTTCACCCATGCGAGCCTGATCGTAAACCCGCGCCGCGCCGCGCCCGCCGCGTGGCAGCTCGTCGCCGACGGGGAATTCGCAACCCTGCGCACGGCCAGGCTCCAGGCGCGCGTCGATCTTTCCTCGGGTGGCGTCTCCTTCCTGGACCTGGAGGGCCGCCCGATCCTTTCCGAGCAGCCTGCCACCCGCATGCTGGAGCCCTCCGAGGTGCAGGGGGCGAAGACCTTCCACCTCCGCCAGGCGTGGGCGGCCGATCCCGGCGAGGCCCTGTACGGCCTCGGCCAGAACCAGCTCGGCCTTCTCGACATAAAGGGCTATGATCTCGATCTCTGGCAGCACAACGGCACGGTCGCCGTCCCGTTCCTCGTATCGAGCCGCGGCTACGGACTGCTGTGGGACAACAACTCCTACACCCGCTTCGGCGACCTGCGCGAATTCACGCCCATACCCGCGGCCCGCCTGCTCGACGCCGACGGCCATGCGGGCGGCCTGACCGCCTCCTACTTCGCAGGCGCGGATTTCAGAAGACTCGTGGATCGGCGCGTGGAGCAGAGGATCGACATCGCCATTCCCGACGCCGTGAAGCTCCCCAACCGCGACATCAATCCCGCCCTGCCGGACGAGGGGGGCTGCAGCGTGCGCTGGGAAGGCTTCATCGTGCCGGATGCCGGCGGCGTCCATATGTTCGAGTCCTTTTCCAACTGCGGCATCCGGCTCTGGATCGACGGCCGCCTCGTCATGGACCACTGGCGCCAGGGCTGGCTGCCATGGCTTGAGATCGCGCGCGTCCCCCTCGAGGCGGGCCGGCGCCACGCCCTGAAGCTCGAATGGTCGCGCGACGAGGGCATGCCGACGGTGCGCCTGCGCTGGAAGACGCCGACGGCGGAGACCGCCACCTCGCTGTGGTCGGAGGCGGGCGACGGCACTGACTACTATTTCGCCTACGGCCCGCAGCTCGACGGCGTGATCGGCGCCTATCGGCGGCTGACCGGCGCGGCGCCGATGATGCCGGCGTGGGCCTTCGGCCTGTGGCAGTCGCGCGAGCGCTATGAGACCGCGCAGCAGAGCCTCGACGTGGTGAAGGGTTTCCGCAGCCGCGGCATCCCGTTCGACAACATCGTGCAGGACTGGCGCTACTGGCCGGAAGGCACCTGGGGCTCGCACGAATTCGACCCCGCGCGCTTCCCCGATCCCGACGGCTGGATCAAGGCCATCCATGAGCTGCACGCGCACCTGATGATCTCGGTCTGGGGCAAATTCGATCCCGGCACGGGGAACTTCTCCGCGATGCGCGACCGGGGCTATCTCTATGAGCGCAATCTCGCGGAGGGCACCCGCGACTGGCTGAACCAGCCCTACACGTTCTACGACGCCTTCAATCCGGGCGCCCGGAAGCTTCTCTGGGAGCAGATGGACCGGCAGCTCTTCCGGCGCGGCATCGACGCCTGGTGGATGGACGCAACCGAGCCCGACCTCCGGCCAACGCCCACGCTCGACGGCCAGCGCGACTATGCGAACCCGACGGCGCTGGGCCCGGGCTCGCGCGTCCTAAACGCCTATCCGCTGCTGAACAGCGCGGCGGTCTACGAGGGCCAGCGCTCCGCCGCGCCCGACCAGCGCGTATTCATCCTCACCCGCTCCGGATTCGCTGGGGAGCAACGCTATGCCGCGGCCGTCTGGTCGGGCGACACCTCGAGCACGTGGACCGCCATGAGGAAGCAGATCACCGCCGGCCTCGGCTTCTGCATCTCCGGCCTGCCATACTGGACGATGGACTCGGGCGGCTTCTCCGTGCCGTCGCGCTTCTCGGCCAGGGATGCAAGCCCCGCGGATGTCGCCGAGTGGCGCGAACTCAGCACGCGCTGGTTCGAGTTCGCCACGTTCGTGCCGCTGCTCAGGGCCCACGGGCAGTTCCCCTTCCGCGAGATGTGGGAGCTCGGCGGCGAGTCGAGCCCCGGCTACCAGGCCGAGCTCAAGTTTGACCGGCTGCGCTACCGCCTTATGCCGTACATCTATTCTCTCGCCGGCGCCGTGACCCGGCAGGACGGCACGATCATGCGCGCGCTCGTGATGGATTTCGCCGCAGACCCCGCGGCCCGCGACATCGGCGACCAGTACATGTTCGGCCCCGCGCTGCTCGTGAATCCGGTCACGACCTACCAGGCCCGCAGCCGCAGCGTCTACCTTCCTGGAACCGGCGTCTGGTACGATTTCTCGACCGGGGCAGTCCTTCGCGGAGGCCAGACCGTGGAGGCCGCCGCGCCCTTCGACACGATTCCGATCTATGTGAAGGCCGGGTCGATCATTCCGGCCGGGCCCGAGATCCAGTACACCGGGGAAAAGCCCGCTGATCCGGTCACCCTCTACGTGTACGCCGGCGCAGATGGGGCCTTCACGGTCTACGAGGACGACGGGCTCACCTACGGTTACGAGCGCGGGGCCTTCTCCCTCATCCCCATCCGCTGGAACGACGCCACCCGCACGCTCGTGATCGGGGCGCGGACCGGCACCTTCCCGGGCATGCTGGCGGAACGCACCTTTGACGTCGTGCTGGTGTCGGCAGCCAGGCCCGCCGGCCTCTCCCTCGTCCCCGCGGCGGTCGACCAGCGCGTCCACTACGTCGGCGACCAAGTCGAGGTGGTCCTGCACTGAGAATGCTCCCCATCCCGCCCCCCAGCCGCATGCGACCCGAAGAACCGGCGGCTCGTCAGCGGCTGGCGCGTGTTCCCAGGCGACACCCGCGCTACGTAGAAAGCGCGCCTACGCATCTGTTGACACGAAGGTCGGAACGCCCAAATAAGAAACACATGGGATTTATCCCTTTTCGAATCCTCGCCCTGGCCCTGTCGATGGGCACCTGCATGGCGGAAGGCATCCTGCTTCCAAACAACACGATAATGCGGGCGGATCGCAGTCTCGTCTCGATAAAGGCGGGGACCGTGGTCGAGGTGCTGGAGCGGGGTGACAAGACGATCTCGATACGCTACAAGGGCCAGACGGGGACCATTCCGACCAGTAGCCTAGCCGCTGCGCCCAGCCCATCCGCCGCCTCCGCACGCCCAACTCCGAAGCCCGCGGCGACGGCGGCAAAGCCTGCCTCGCCCGCGCCCCATTCGCTTGTCGCGGACCAACCCCAGAGCACCTACGGCAACATGGTGAAGAAGGCGGAAGCAGCCGTCGCAAAGCACGATGCGAATCTCGTCAATCCTGCGAACGGGGTGACGGACGATTCGCCGTCGAAGTGACGGCGCCGCGAACGCCCGGGACTTCCCGCACACCCGTCCGGTGACCTCACCTCAATGCGCCGGGATTGCCCTCTGCTCGGCGGCGCTCCTTGCGGCGCCCCTGGCGGCGCCGGCGCGTGCCGGGGAAGCGGCCGCCACGAATGCGGCCGCAGCCAGCCTCACCGACCGGCAGCGCGATTTCATGGCGTGGCGCTTCGGCATGTTCATCCATTTCAATCTCGGCACGTTTGCTGACCTCGACTGGGCGGGCGGCTACGAGGACCCGGCGCTGTTCAACCCAAGGAAGCTCGACTGCGGGCAATGGGCCGACGCGGCGAGGGAAGCAGGCATGACCTACCTGGTGCTGACGGTGAAGCACACTGAGGGCATCGCGCTCTACCATAGCGCGTGGACGACGCATGACATCACCCTGTTTAAGAACTTCAGGAACGGGAAAGGAGATATCGTGCGCGAGTTCGTGGACGCCTGCCGGTCGCGCGGGCTCAAGGTCGGGCTATATTACTGCTTCCCGGGCGACTATTCGGACGAGGCGCACAGGAACGCGCCCCCCGCGGGAATGCCGAACCTTCATGGACTGCCTCCGGAGGCCGCGGGCGACTACGCGGGTTTCATTAAGAAGCAACTGGCCGAACTGCTGACGAGCTACGGGCCGATCGACCTGCTCTGGGTCGACGGCTACGACAACAAGTACACCGGAAGGCAATGGCCCGAGATCCTGGCTTACATCAGGTCGCTTCAGCCGCATTGCGTCGTCCTGGGCAACAACGCGCAGGATCTGCGCGACTCAGACGTGCTGAGCAACGAGTTCCCGTGGAAGGGGGGGCTTCCGCCCGAGGGCAATGCGCTGCCTGCGGAGGTTTGCGACACCATCCAGACCGGCGCCCGGTGGTTCTGGCGCGAGGTGAAGCAGCCGTCCGACCTCCAGCCGGCGGAGGCGGTCGTCGCGAGGCTCCGTACCTGCAACGAACGGAATGCGAATTACCTGCTGGATGTTCCGCCTGATCGCGACGGCCTGATCTCAGGACCCCATCTGCAGCGGCTGCGCGAAATCGGCGCCTTGCTGCGGTCCGCCGGCACGGCACACGGGCAGCCCCTCAAGTGAGGAATCCCCCGGGGCCTGGGTGTGGCTTCCCGATGATCGCCGCCAAGGTCCCGTCGCCCGGCGGTGACAACGCCTGCGGTTCTCAATCATCCCGAGCAGGTTAGGCTCCCCGAGCCTTGGCCGGTTCGCGCATCGGCCCGAGCCGGACCACCGCCGCACCGCAGGCGGTTGCGCCCGACTGGCGCCCGGGCCCGCAACCTTTGACGCTCCCAAGCCGTCAGTACTTTCGTGTCCCGAAAGTTGTCATTTTCGACGGATCAAATCACTTGAATCAGGTATCCAAGCCTTGTCATTCCCCATGAAAACACGCATCTACCCCGCGCTTGGCCTCGCCGTCCTTTGCGCCGCCATCCTCGGCACGCAAGCGGCAGCCGGCGTTTTTTCCAATAGTTTCAGGATGCTGGTGGTTGCCGAACAGGCAAAGGCCGCCCCGGCTCCGCAAGACAACCCGGTATCCTTTGTTGCATTTGACGGAGGGTACATCGAAGCGGGAGATCCTATCGCCGGCGAGACGCCGCCCACCGCCGATCAGGTCGCCCAGAGTTTGCATGCGGCCCTTGGCGACCATGGCTTCCGGGGGGCCCAGACGATGACGCCCTCGGTCGTGCTCACCTACCATTGGGGCATCCTGCGAATCGACCATACCCAACTCAGGGTTCCCTATGGGATAAAGACCAACCTCAGGGCGCGAATCGAGCTGGTCAGCACCGACCAGCTGGGCGCGGAGGTTGAGAACCACATCATCGGACGCGAGAAGGGCAGCGGGATGAACGAGGACGTTTCCACGCCCAGAATACTAGCGGGGCCGCTGGAAACCGTCATGCAGGACTCGCGCCAGCCGCGCATTTTCGTGGTCGTCTCGGCCTATGAATACCAAGGGCTCGTCCACCGCGAGGCGAAGCTTCTGTGGAGGACCAAGCTGAGCACCATGGAGACTAGCGGGGACCCGCAGGAGGTCATTCCGGCCCTAATCGCAGGAGGTGGCCTGTATTTTGGAAAGAACTTCACCAATATGCAGGACATCGAGGGCTCCCTTGGGAAGCCGGCCCAGCCCGCCGCGGAAGCCGCCTATGCCCGGCCCCTTCCGGAGTCCTACCAGCTGGACAAGCAGTTCATCTCCAATCTCTTGAAACAGGAGCACCGGAGGATCTCGGGGATCGTGGACGACGACCGCAGCTGAGTCCGGAGGTGCTTGTTCAGGCTGGGCGCGAGCCGGCGCCGGCGTCCCAGGGTCGCGCCTCGACTCGCGGCCGGGATTTGACACAAGCAGGGAACCACCTGTGAAGAAACTCCTCGTCCTCGCACTCCTTCTTTCCGGCGGGAGCCTTCCCGCGCAGCAGATCGTGGTCTTCGGAGAGAAGGACTTCTTCGCCCTCGATTCCAATGCGGTCTCCCCCGCCCCGACGGATCCGGACCGGGCCTCGTTCCTGGAAAGCTGCAGGGCGGCCCTTGCCCGCAATGCGCCGTTTGAGAAGGCCATGGATCTGGTGAACCCTCCAGCTTGGGGAAAGGCGGTCAGCGCCGGCACCCATGGCAGGATATTGTTCCATCCTTCGTTCCCGCGCGGATTCGCCTGCCACCTGACCCTCGAGGATCTGCTGCCCGATCACGGCTACATCCTCACCCTCAACGGCAACCCAGCGAGGGCGGGCAACAGCCTGCTGCTCACGCCGGTGCCAAACAACGAGCAGGAGAGGTACTACGACTTTCTCATCGTCAAGACCGACTCCCATGGCCGCTACGACGCGGGCCTGGGTGTCTACCTCAAGCCGGGCGCGTACGACGTGCGGTGCTACGTCAAGGACACCGCCGACTTCAAGATCGTGCTCTACCGCGATTTTTTCAAATTCACGGTGGGATAGGGCGGGCCGAGGCGCCTGTGCTCATCGCGCCTGCTCCTGCCTCGGCGAAACGACAGAAAGCAGGACGGGCAGCAGGATCAGCACGAGAGGCATTTGAAGCAAAAGACCCGAGATGATGGCGATCGCAAGGGGCTGCTGCATCGCGGAACCCGCACCGAGCCCGAGCGCCAGGGGCATGAGCGCCAGAATAGCGGCAAACACCGTCATTGCGATAGGCCGCATTCGGTTCATTCCCGCCTCGATAAGCGCCTTGCGCGGATCGGGGGTTGCGGGGATCGATACGAGCTCGGACACGTAGAAGATGGCGACCTCTGTCGCGATGCCGACGATCATGGTCATTCCCATCATTGATGAGATATTGAGCTCCGTATGGGTGACCCAGAGTCCGATCGTCACTCCAGACAGCGCCAGAAGCGTGGTGGCAATCATGGCTGCGGCCGTCCGGAGGCTCTCGTATAGAAAGAGCAGGAGCAGGAAGACGAGCGCGACTGCGGCGCCGAACACCTCCATCAACCCCGCGAAAGCGTCCTGCTGCTCGGCATACGTCCCCCCCAGCACGGCGTAGACACCGGTGGGCACGACGCCGGGTTTCGCAAGGGCAACTTGGACGTCGCGGATGGTCGAGCCCAGGTCCCTGCCGCTTATACGGCCCGTGACGGCGATCGTTCGTTTTAGGTCGTCGCGGTCTATTTGCGGCTGCCCGATCACCGTCGAAACTGTGGCGACGCGGCGCAGCGGAAAGAAATGGCCGTCGGGCGCGCGCACGCGAAGGTTGGCCACGTCGGCATCCGTGCGGCGGAACCTGGCTGGGATCCACGTGCGGATCCCAATCAACTTGGGATCGCTCTCGATCTTGGATGTCGCCACCGAGCCCTCGAGCAGCGAATCGACCGCATCGGTCACTGAACTTGGATCCATTCCCTCAAGGGCTGCCTTGTGAGGGTCGACCACGATGGTCAGAGCGTCGCCCGCGAGCACGATTCCGGGCAGAACGTCGACGACTCCGGCTACGCTTCCGAGGGCCTCAACCACCCTCGTTGACGCAGCCTTCAATCGGGAACCGTCGTCGGAATACAGCTTTATCTCGATGGGCTGCGGCACGGCCGTTAGGTCGCCGATAAGATCCTCCATGAGCTGGGCGATCTCGATGTCGAGGCCAGGCACGTTCTTCTGAACGCGGCCGCGGACCTCGTCGATAACCTCATTGATCGGCCGGCGAGGCCGCGGCTTAAGGCGGATAAAGAAATCACCTTCATTGGCCTCGGTCACGCCACCGCCGAGCTGCAGCCCGGTGCGCCGGGAGTAGGTTTGCACGTCCGGCGTGCTTTGCAGGATCGCCTCAACCTGCCGGAGAAGCCGGTCTGTCTCGGTGAGCGATGTGCCCGGGTCCGCAAAATAATCCAGAACAAAGCCGCCCTCGTCCATCGCAGGCATGAATCCCGAACCAACATTTCGGTAACCGATCCAGGCAATAGTGAGCAGCGGGACCAGTCCCAAGAGTGCAAGCCAAGGCCTTGCGAGCAGATGATTAAGAAGGCTCGAGTAACCAAGGTGGACGCGCTCGGTGAACCGACCGCCCTCCTTCTGATTCGCGTCCTTTTCGTCGAGCAGGTGGTCCGCCATGATTGGCACGGCGAGCCATGCAACAGCGAACGAAATCACTAGGCTCGCGGCCATCGTCATCGACAGCGCCTTGAAGAATGCCCCGGTCACTCCCGAAAGGAACGCCAGGGGCGCAAAGATGATGATGGTTGAAAGCGAGGAAGCCACCAGAGGGCGCGTGAATTCTGCCGCGGCGGACCAGACCAGGCCTTGATGGCTGCCGGAGTGGCCGCGCAGGCGCCGAATCACGTGCTCAACCATCACGATCGCGTCGTCGATGATCAACCCGACGGCCGCGGCCATCCCCCCGAGCGTCATGATGTTGAAGCTGCTGTGGATCAGCTTGAGAAGGAGCACGGTTGCCGCGAGCACGGCGGGCACGCAAATGACCGCAATTAACGTCACCTTCCCGTTGCGCAGGAAAAGCATAAGCACGCCGCCCGCAAGGCATATGCCCACCAGGACGGCGTCCCGGACGCTGCTCGCCGCGCCGAGGATCAGCTGGCTCTGGTCGTACCAGTTGGCAATCTTCAGGCCGGACGGAAGATGGGGGGCGTATAGCCGCATCTTTTCGCGAACGTCACGGGCGATTTGCACGGTGTTGCCGTCCGGTTGCTGGTAGACCAGCACGATCACCGCGTCGCGCCCGTCGGCGGTGACGCGTGTCCACTGGGGAGCGGTGCCGAGTTCGACCGTGGCAATGTCGGCCACCCGCACGATTCCGGTCGTGCCTTTTTGAACGACGATCTCACCGATGTCATCGGTGCCGGCGAGGCGGTTGTCGACCACCGCCAGATAGAGCTTGTCGCGGTCCTCCAAGCGGCCCACCGCACTGATCGTGTTGGCGGCCGAAAGGGCCCTGCTCACGTCCGACAGCACGAGGCCGTGCGCCTCGAGGCGGGCCGGATCGATCAACACGCGGTACTCGGCTACAAGCCCCCCCTGTACGTCTATCTTTGCGACCCCCGGGACCGTCGACAGGATCGGACGGAGTTGATAGTACGCCGTGTCACGCAGGCGCACAGGCGAAAGACTGTCCGACGTAAGGCTGTACCCCAGGCAGGGAAACACGGTCGGATCCATGCGGCGGACCTCAAAGGTTGTTCCTGGGGGAAAAGAGCCAAGGACCCGGTTTACCGCCGACTCGACCTGGAGCATCGCCGAAACCATGTCGGCTCCCCAGTCAAAGTTGACCGACACATCACAGCTTCCGCGGCTGGTCTTCGATCGAATGCTTCTGAGCCCCGGCACCGACCGGATCGCTTCCTCCACGGGGACGGTCACGTCGATCGCCATCCGTTCCGCAGGCCGGTCTCCCGCGTCGATATTGATCACGATACGGGGAAAATCGGCGTGGGGGAAGAGCGCGACCGGCAGTGTGAAGGCCGCCGCAAAGCCTCCCAGCACCAGAAGGGCGAGAAGGGACAAGATCGCCGTCCGGTGGGCCTGCATCCACACGGTGAGATTCACGGCGTTTTCCCCGGATTGGGTCTCGTGTCACCTGCCTTGGCGCCGTCGGGCTTGGATTCGTTCGAGGAGACATGGACGTCCATCCCGTCCTCAAGCTCGTAGTTGCCAACTATGACCGCCATGTCGCCCGCGCGAAGGTCCCCGGCGATCACCTCAACGGCGTCGTCCGCGGCAATCCCCATCTGGACGGCATGCCTGGCGGCCTTGTTGTCCTTGACCGTGTAAAGCACTTGCTGGTCGCCATCGGGCAGGATCGCGGCCCGAGGGGCAACCAAGGTCGTCTTCTCCTGTGTGTGGACGGCTCCCCGCACATGCTCCCCGGCAAACCATGTGCTCTCGGCGAAGAGCGTCACCCGCACGTCGACCGCACCTGTCACAGGGTCGACGCTCGCGCCCACCAGCCGGACGATCCCGCGGGCACTCTCGGCCTCAGGGCGGTCGGCAGGCGTTACCGCCACTGTCTGTCCCGTGCGGACATTTCGGGCGTCAGCCGCTTCGACCGCGAGGTGGGCTTCGAGCTGCCCTCTCCCAGCAATCGTCACAATCGGGGTTCCGGCGGGGACGACGGCTCCGGGCTGCAGGTCGAGCTTGGTCACGATTCCGGCGACAGGAGCAACCAACCGGCCGTCACCGGCCTGGCCGCGTTCCTCGAGACTTGCGAGTCTGAGCCTGGCGTCTTCCGCCGCTTGCTCAGCTGCCAGCAGGTCCTGGCCTGTCGCGAGTTTTAGCTCGAAGCGTTGGCGGGCGGCCGCGAGGCCCTGCTCGGCCAGCTTGGCTGCGCCGCGGGCTGAATTCACGGCGAGCTTGGCGTCGGGAGTCGCATCAACCTCCATGATGGCATCGCCGGCGGCGACCGTCGCGCCAGGAGAGACCGCAATGTTCTTCACGATCGCCTCGTAGGCGAGCGCCATCGTGCGCGCTCCGGACGGCGTCGGCTCAACTACCCCAAATGCGGGCACCGACTCGACAATCTTCTGGATCCGAAGCGGGGCAACCTGCACCTGGGCCACGGGCTTCCCATCCTCGGCGGCGCCGTCGGGATGCGGCCTGAGCCAGACCCAAGCGCCCGCGGCGAACGCCGCGAGCAGCAAGATAACGACGATTTTTTTCATAGGGAGCCCGGGGAAGGATTGCGCTCGATCGATGGGCGGCCCGTGGCGATCTCCAGGGCCACCCTCAGTTCAATCACCTGCTGCAGGAGAAGGCATTGCTCCATTTGTCGGGTCGCAAGCGCCGCCCGTGCGTCGCGGTAGGCGAGCTCGTCCGCGTTATGGCTTGCCAGGGCCGTTTTGTAGGAAGAAACGAGCCCAGCAAGCTCTGGCAGCGAAGCCTCCGCCGTCGCCAGCTGCGCGCGCGCGATCCCGAGGTTGGCGAGGACCTGTACCACCTGGGAGCGCGCCTCGGCAACGCGCGCAACGTACTCGTCAAAGAGCTGCAGGCGGGTCGCCTGGCCAATGGCAATCTGGCCCTGGTTGCGGTCGAGAATTGGCAGATCCACGGTCACGCCGATGCCCCGCGTGTAGACGGGGGTCGTGTCATTGGCCTTGTTTACACTCAGGCCTATCTTCGGGAACTGTGCGATGACCGCGGCGCGCAGGGACGCCTCTGCGCTTTCGTAGCCGCATCGCAGGGCGATCAGGTCGAGCCTGCGCTCCTCGAGACCCTGAAGGAGGTCATCGGCAGTCGGGGCTGGTCCCTCCGCCCAGAATGAATCCGGCGCCGCGTACTTCAGGGGTACCTTGTCGGGGGCTGCCATGCCCAAGCCGAGGTTCAGGGTGGCCCGCTCTGAGGTTAACTGCCTTTCCAGGTCGAAGCGCGCGTTCTGAGCCTGTGACCATACCTCGGCGGCCGTTGTCAGGTCCGCCGTCGTCTTCAGCCCAAGCGCGACGGCTTTCTTGGTCAGCGCGAGCGTATCTGCCAGGCTCTCCTCGATGGATCGCGCAAGAGGAAGGCGGCGTTCGATAGACAGGATGCGAAATGCGCGCAATCGTGCATCTTGGGCCGTCTGCCACTCTTCCCACGCAACTGACAAGTCGACGGCCTTTGCGCCGGCCCTTGCTGAGGCGACCTGGTCGTGACGGGTCAGTAACGACGCAACCTCCCAGCTCAATCCCAGATTCCTGCCTGCCACGACGGCCGGATTGTAGGCTCCATGCGGCCGGTCAACCGAGTAGCCAAGCTGGGGATTTGGAAGGACTCCGGCCTGCACGACCTGGGCCTCGGCAACGCCCCTCTGGTCGCGAAGGGCGCGCAGCTCCGGGCTGACAATGACTACCATTGCGGCAATCTCGTTGGGCGTGTAACCCCCGCGCCCGTCGATCACGATCGGGGCCAGTAGCGGATGCCTGATCTGCGCGGCGGCCACTCTCACCGAATCCATGGCTGGGGGAACAAGAGCGCGATCGACAGACGCGTGATCGAGTGGCTTCGAGCGGTACGTCGAGCAGCCGGAGCCAATGAGCACAAAGGCTGAAGCGACAAGCAGGATTGGGGCCTGTCCTTTCATGCTCGTGCTACCAGGGGCAAATCTCATGAAACCCAGATTCTGGAACCGTCGATACTGGGCCAACGATCTTGGCAACGGCTACTTTGGCTGCGCCTTGCCGACCATGCGGACCCGGCCGGCCGAATCAAAGCCGACGTTGCTCTCCGCCTCGAGGATGACCTCGTCACCCGAGAACCGCATGTCAAGGGTCGTGGAAAAAGGCGTCCGGTAGTGCCAAAGCACGGCGGTGTAGGTGTCCTCGCTGGTCCATGCCCCGCTTACGGCGACAGGAGCCGGGCCTTCCGGACCCATCGAAAGCAACCCCTTTACCCATGTGCCTCGCCCGCACACGATCCGTTCATCCTTTCCCTCGTTCCTGACCACGATCGCCACATCGGCCCCCTCCCGCGGCGCCTCGAATTGAATGGATTCGATCTGCTGCGGGTTCTCGGGCAAGACATAGCGCCTCCCCGCGATCCTTTCCGCCATAGGTGACCCCGGCTGCCCGGCTTGGGTGGCCAGGCTCAGGCTCGCGAGCTTTTCCATAAGCCGGCGATCGGACTCGGGATTCGCCGGAAGCGCCGTCTCCTCGAAAGCCGGAAGAATCCGGTCCCATACAACGTTCAGCACTGACTGCAGGTCCTTGGTGCCTGCCGTGATGGCAATGACCGCGTCGAATTCGGGCATGACAACGCAGTATTGCCCGAAGGCTCCGTCCCCCCGGTAGAATCCGTGCCTGCAGCGCCAGAACTGGTAGCCATATCCCTGGTCCCAATCGCTGCTGGGATCGCTGCCGTTCGAAGTCTGGAGGGAAGTCGCCGCGTCCACCCATCCGGCGGGTATGAGCTGCCGGCCGCGCCACTGGCCTCTCTGCAGGTAAAGCTGCCCGAAGCGCGCGATGTCCTCGGTGCGGATGCTAAGGCCAAAGCCGCCGAGCGATATCCCCTGGGCGCTGGCATCCCATGTCGGGCCGGAGATGCCAAGCGGCTCGAAGAGGCGCGGCCGGAGGTAATCCAGCACCGTCTGCCCCGTGACTTTCTGGACGATCGCCGACAGCATGTACGTGGCGGCCGTGTTGTAGACAAAATGTGAGCCGGGCTTGTCCGGCACCGGGATCTCCAGGAAGACCCTGACGAGATCCATCTTCGACTGGAACGGGAACCCCTTGAGGTCCTCGTCGCGCTGGCCCGTGCACATCCTCAGCAGGTCGCACACCCTCATCGAGCCGAGGTTCTTGCTCGGGTTGGCGGGCGCCTCGTCGGGGAAGAACTTGAGCACGGTGTCCTCGAGGCTGAGCTTGCCGTCGGCCACCGCCAGGCCGACCGCGGCCGACGTGAAGCTCTTGCTGAGCGAGAAGAGCGCATGCGGCTCGTCGGCCGCGTAGGGCGACCACCAGCCCTCGGCCACGATGTGGCCGTGCCGGACCAGCATGAAGCTGTGCAGCGCGTCGATCCTCTGCTCGGCCGCCTGCACAAAGCCAAGGAGGGCCGCGGACGAGACCCCCTGTTCCTCAGGGGTGCTGCGCGGCAACTTCAGGGACGGGTCCTCGGCGGCGCCTGCAACGGCGACGCCCGACGCGAGGATAGACAGGGCAACGAGGGTTCGGACGGAGCTCATGGGAAAAAGCCGGCTGGCCGCGAACGCCGCGGCCGCAGCAGATCTGTTATAGATGGACCGAACCGCGCGGGAACTCAAGAGGCGAGCGGACAACGGGTATCATCCGCCCCGCCCCCGCGGGCTATGCCATCGGGGCCCCAAGGGGCTGACCCTATTGCCGGCCCGCCGAAGCCACCGCCTTGTCCAGCCTCCGTGAGAGCGCCTGGCCGTCGTAAATCGGGGACGAGCAGGCGCCGTTTGCGCAAAGGTACGCCGCCGGCCGGTCGAGGTCCGGGAAGATGGATTCTCCGCGCGGAGGCGGCCCCTCGCGCCGGTCCCACAACTCAACCAGCCTGTACCCGGTGGGCGCCCGGCGCGCGGCCGCAAACAGCGCCCGGGCTGCCGGATCGTCCCTGTGGCCGACAACGGTCACGTGCAGCGGTTCGGTGCGGATCTCATCGCCCGCAAGCAGGAGCCCTCCGACGTATGGGCCGCGCCGGCCCACCATTTCCGGGGAAAGCGCCCACCGCAGCGAAGACTCCGCCAATGCCCGGTCCTCCGGCCGGGCGGTCGCGTGTCCGAGGAGATTGCCAAACCGGGCAAGGCATATCGACTCGTCAAACTCAGGCTGCGACGCCGGAAACGAGGGGGATGTCGTGTCGGACGTCGCGAATCCCGGCTCGGCGCCCCGGGCGAAGTGCCCCCTGATGAAGTCGGCGGCCCCTTCTGCCCGCGCGAGCCACGCGGCGTCGCCCGTGGCCTGGTGCAAAGCGAAGAATGCCGAGCCCATTGCAAGGGTGTCGCCGAGAAACGGTCCGGCGGCGTCGGTTTCGTCGTGCCGAAACCCGCCGCCAGGCAGCGCCCTGTGCGCAATAACCCAATCCGCCGCCCGCGCCGCCTCGTTGAGCGGCGCGACGTCCCCCGCCGCGCCCGAAAGGGCGCAGAGCGCCGCGATCGCCCATCCGTTTTCCCGCGAATACACGTGGGTGTCGATGCGCGGGACGCCGCGGGCCCGGCGCTCGCGGCCGTCGAGCTGAAAATAGTCGCCGCCGTGCCGGCCCGGCACAAGGTCGGCGTCCTGGCTCGTGTAGAACGCGCCACCGGCGCTTAGCAGGAAGCCCTCCAGGTAGCGCCGTATCTCGCCCGCCGCCTCCTGGTATCCCCAATCGGGCCACTGTTCCGAGGCCAGGGCATAGATGCGCAGGTTGTCGGACTGGACCGCCATGATCTTCTCAAAATGAGGATGAACCCAGTCGCCCGCAGCCGAGTACTGATAGACGCCGCCCCATGCGGGGTCGAAAAGCTGGCGCTGCAGCCGGAGCATGTCGCGCGCAATGGCCCCGGCCTCCGAGTCGCCGCGGGCCGCGGCGCGCAGGCAAAACTCGACGTTGTCCGCATCCAGGAACTTGTGTTCGCCGCTCCATCCCCCGCCCGCCCTGTCGTATCCCGAAAGCAGCCTTTTCCTCACCTGCTCCGCGACGGCGTCATCCGGACGGGCATCCGGCGGGTACTGCGGCCTCGCCGCAGGCGCAACCGAGGGCCCGGGCGACGGATCGTCTATGATGGCCTGGAGCATGGAGGCCATTTCAGCTGGGGTAAGGTAGCCGCGGCGGCGGGCGATTTCGCTTCCATCCGCGGCAAAGACGACGGTCGCCGGCCATCCATAGTCCTCGTAGCGGTTCGCCAGGTCCGGGCGGGAATCCTGGTCAACCCTGACGGCGACATAGCGCGCGCCGACCAAGGCGATCACCATAGGGTCCCGATAGGTGGTCTCGTCCATGACGTGGCACCAATGGCACCACACGGCCTCGAGGTCCATGATGACGAACTTGTGCTCCCGCTTTGCGGTCGCGAAGGCCGCGTCCGACCAGGGCTGCCATGCGATTGCATCGGCAGCCCCTGTGCTCGCGGCGGCGGCGAAGACCAAGGAGGCGATCAGCAGGCGGCTCATCCATTCCCATTACGAGCCGGCTCCCGGGGCGAATGCAACCTTGCGGGCGCGGCCTTACCTTTTCCCCGCGACCGCGGAATCCAGGGCGGCGTTGATCGCCGGGTCCCCCGGATCCAGCCGATGCGCGGTCCGGTATTGCTCGATCGCCTCGTCGCGGCGGCCCTCGCCGGAGAGCACGTTTCCCAGGGCGAAATGGGCCATCGCGTAGTCGGGGAAATCGCGCACCAGGGCCTCAAGGACCGCACTGGCCTCCGGGGACCTCGCCTGGGTGACGAGCGTCAGGCCCGAACCCAGCCGCAGGAGGGGATTGCCCGGCGAGAGCAGCCGGGCGGTTTGAAACTCGCGCTCGGCACCCGGGAGGTCGCCGTACGTCAGGCTGGTGAGGCCGGAATAGACGCGGTCCGAGGCGCAGCGCTCGATCCCGTAGAGCACCGGAAATGCCGAGGAAAACACCAGTGCGGGGATCCACACGCAGCGGGCGATGATGCGAAGCCTGCCAGTCAGCGCGCCTTCGATGGCCATGATGCCCACCGATGCAAGGAGGGCCATCTCGGGCACGAACTCGAATTGGTACCTCGAGCATGCCCCAATGAAAAAGGACAGCACGGCGAGCGAGCTCAACGCGACCCACGCTGCGGAAGCCGCGATGAGGGAGAGGCTCCGGTCGGCGCGCCTGATGCGGATGAACGCCGGCACGGCGAGCGCCGCCCAGAGGATCGGGACGTTCACGAGCGCTCCTGCGATGTGCTCCGTTCCGGCGTGATTCGGGGGCAGGACCCCGCTCGCGGCTTCATGGGTGAATGGAAACACCGACGACCAATTGACCGGCTGGAGGAGATAGAAACGGAGATTGGTCCAGACGTAGCTCGCGCTGAAGGCATGGATCCTGGCGACATAGTGGCCCGAGATCTGGTAGCGCATTCCAAAGTTGAACGGGTTGCCGAAGCGCTCGGCGTTGTACAGGCCGACTCCCGCGCAGCAGAGGACCAGCGGAACCGCCGCCGCCGCCCACGCCCACCCGCTCTTCCGGGTCTCCCTCGACAGGAACGGCAGCAGGAGCACCGCCGCGCCCGGAAGGGCGATCGGCCGCGCCGCAAACGCGGCGCCGAACGCCGCGCTCGCCAGCGCCATCCACTTCGCCGGATGGCCGGGGCTCACATAGGCCTCCCAGAGGCACCTGAGCGCGATCGACGCCGAGAAATAGCTGAAGGCGATCGGGATTTCCCACATGTCGCCGCGGGCAACAAGAAGGGGAGCGTAGGAGGCCAGCCCCAGGACCAGCGTCAAGACGGCCGTGATCCACTGCGGCGAGCCGGGGAACACCCTCCGCCTGATCGCATGGACCAGCGAGAGATTGGCCAGCAGACCGGCGGAGCAGAGGAAGGCCACGGCGGCCCAGTGCGGAAGCCAGCCGCCCGTCACGAGATGCCACGGGATGAAGACCACCAGAGCGGGCGCGACCCCGAAATATAGGTACAGCCTACCGCGGAAGTAGCTGAAGTCGTGCAGGTGGTACCTGGGATCCAGCCTTGCGGTCCGGTTGATGGCCGGGTCGTACGGGTCGGCGAGGCCGGCCAGGACCGGCGGCACCTCCTTGTCGAGGTAGAGGTGCCCGGACATGAGGCCGCGGGCGAGCAGGTTGTATGCGGCGTCCCTGGGATACGGGTTGCCGCGGTCCGTGACTCCCATTCCACCAAGGAAAAGGTAGGTCGCAAAAACGGCGATGAAGGCTGCGGAAGCTAGCCGGAATTCCATTCTTTGGGCCTGCATTTGGCCTCGTCTCTGGCTGAGCGCAATCCCGCCGCCACGCAATTGTTTACTGCCGGGGTGCGACGCCGCGGGCGCCGGATCACCTCTTCCCCGCGAGCGCGGCATCCAGACCGGCCTTGATCGTCGCGTCGTCCGGATCGAGCCGGTAGGCGCTCCGGAACTGCGCGATCGCCTCGTCCCTTCGGCCCTCGCCGGCGAGCACGTTTCCCAGGGCAAAATGGGCCTTCGCGTAATCGGGGAAATCCCGCACCAACGCCTCGAGGGCGGCCTGGGCCTCGGGGTATCTGCGCTCGGTCACGAGCAGCAAGGCGGAACCGAGCTTCGAGAGCGGATTCCGGGGCGAGAGGAACCGGGCGGTCTCAAGCTCGCGCTGGGCACCGGAGACGTCGCCGTACGCCAGGCAGGCGATGCCGGAATAGTTGTGGTCCATGGCGCAGCGCTCGATTCCGTAGAGCACCGGAAACGCCGAGGATATGACCAGCGCGGGTATCCACGCGCACCGCGCGATCGCGCGAAACCGTCCGGTCCCGGCGCCCTCGATCTCGATGACGCCCACCGCCGCGAGGAGCGCCAGCTCCGGCACGAACTCGAACTGGTACCTCGAGCATGCGCCAAAGAAGAAGGACAGCGTGGCGAGGGAGCTCAATGCGACCCATGCCGCCGAAGCGGCGAAAAGGAGGATCCTCTGCCCCCGATGCCTGAGCCAGACGAAGGCCGGCACGGCGGCGGCGGCCCAGAGGATCGGGGCGTTGAGGAGCGCGCCCGAGATATGCTCCACGCCCCCGTGGTTCAGCGGCAGGTGCGCGCGCAGGGGACCCAACAGGGGCTCGTGGGTGAACGGGAAGACCGACGACCACCGGACCTCCTGAAAAAGATAGAAGCCGAGATTCGTCCAGACGTACCTGGGGCTGAAGGCGTGCAGCCTGGCGACGTACACTCCTGCCATCTGGTAGCTCATCCCGAAATCGAACGGATCGCCGAAGCGGAGGGCGTTGTACAGGCCGACGCCCGCTCCGCAAAGCGCCAGCGGAGCCGCCGAGGCGACCCAGGCCCAGGCGCTCCTTCGGGTCTCCCGCGAGAAGAACGGGATCAGGAGAATGGCAGCATTCGGCAGGGCGGTCGGCCGCGCCGCGAACGCGGCGCCGACCGCTGCGCTCGCGAACGCGATCCATTTCGCCGAACGCCCCGGGTTGCCGAACGCCTCCCAGAGGCACCTGAGCGCGACCGAGATGGACAGATAGCTGAACGCGATCGGGATCTCCCACATGTCGGCGCGGGCGACCAGCAGCGGCGCGTAGGAGCCCAGCCCCAGGATCAGCGTGCAGATCGCCATGAGCCACGGCGGCCCTCCGGGAGTGATCCTGATTCTGACCGCGTTGACGAGGGACAGGTTGACCAGCAGGCCGGCGGAGCAAAGAAAGACGACGGCCGCCCAGTGCGCGAGCCAGCCGCCCGTCACGAGGTGCCACGGGACGAAGAGGAAAAGGGCCGGCGGGACCCCGAAATAGAGGTACAGCTTTCCGCGGTAGTAGCTGAAATCGTGCAGGCGATACCTGGGGTCGTCCCGGACGGCCCTGTTGGCACTGGGGTCGTACGGATCCTTGAGCTGCTCCAGGACCGGAGGCACCTCCTTGTCGATGTAGAGGTGCCCGGACAGGAGGCCTCGCGCGAGCAGGTTGAATGCGGCGTCCCTGGGATGCGGGTTGCCGCGGTCGGTGACCCCGATTCCGCCCAGGAACAGGTAGGTCGCGAATACGGCGATGAAGGCGGCTGAGGCGAGCCGGAATTCCATTCCTAACACAGCGTCCTAAAAAAATGCGCATGGCAAGCCAGCGGGATCGAAACGGGCACCAGACGCGGGCTCACCCCGCGGCGCCGTTCGCCGCGGCGCGGATCACGCCTTTGGGGTTGCGCAGGCGCGCACACGCACGGCCAGCTGGTCCCGTCCCGCCTCGGGCGCATGAATCTTCTTCAGCCCGCAACGGCCGGCCGGGGGATTGAAGCACCATTGCCCGCATGGCGATCAGGCCCCCGGATCCCGCCTGGATCTGCGGGGCACCCTCATTGGTCCGCACAGTCGTCGAGCGGGGCGGCCAGCAGCGCCGCGACCTCATCGTCCGTCACCTGGGTGAAGTCGGAGTACCATTGGCCCACGCTTTGAAAGTACTCCGGCTGCAGGACGGCCACGAATTCGTCCGCGGCATCGCCAAGATCGCGTCCGGCCGTGTCGGCGGCCACCGGCGCGGCCACGACGATGCGGCCGGCCTCCCCCTCGCGCAGGGCGAGCGCGGCGGCGCGCATGGTGGCGCCGGTCGCGATGCCGTCGTCCACGAGGATGATGGTGCGCCCCTTGACGCGAAGCTCCGGCCTGCCGGAACGGTATTGGCGCTCCCGGCGCTCGAGCTCGAGCTGCTCCCTAGCCCTGACGGCCGCGATGGCCGCGTCCGGCAGATGCAGCGCCGCGACGATCTGCTCGTTCATGGCGCATACGCCGCCCGAGGCAATGGCGCCCATGGCCAGCTCCTCCTGGCCCGGCACCCCGAGCTTGCGCACGATGAACACATCCAGGGGGAGCCGTAGCCGCCGCGCCACCGAATGGCCCACGGGAACCCCGCCACGGGGCAGGCCGAGCACCAGCCCGCCGGGGTGCCCGGCGTACTTCTTCAGCTTTCCGGCGAGCATTTCACCGGCCTCGGCCCGATTGCGGAACTGGAGCATCATGGGCGTTATCCTTTATGGGAGACCGCATCGGCTGGAATGCGGGGCGCCTTTCCGCGCCTCCCGGGCTTTGTCTTCGCCGTCCGCCGCCGGGAAGGCTCAGCTCGGTTTCCTTCGCAGGGCCGCGGTGGCAGAAGAGATTTGGGCCGCTGCAATCCGGGTGGCCAGGGTTTGGATAGGGACGGCCTGCCCAGCCCGGCATCCTCCGGTAGGAGGGGATCGGCCCGGGAAATGGCGTCGAGGCTGGCGGACAATTCCGTTGTGCGCCCGCGCCAGCTGCGGACCTGGGCCACATATTTGCTCCGCAACGATTTCCGGATTGGTCCAAACCCGCTCATCACGCGCTTTCCCTTCGTTGTGACCCCCCGGAGACGCTCGATGAGAAGATCGAGGTCATGGATCTCTCCCATGAGATCCAGATGGGAGCGAATCAGCCGGATTTCCGCGGGCTTGAGCACCGACAGTCCCGCTGGAAGCGATTCAGCCAGATAGCGAAGCTTTCTGAGGGCGATGCGAAGGCGATGAATCCCTTCGGAATCACGGGGCGGGCTCCGGCGGAAGTCCGCCAAGCGAACCGAGGCACTCCTCAAGGCCAGATTCATTGTTGCCCGATATCGCGGGATCCCGTTCCGGGCGCGCAGGCCGGCCGCAATGGTTTTTTCGACAGCCTGGAGGCGGCGAAGAAGCTTGCCACCGCCTTTGAGCTTCCCCTTCGCCAATCGCCGCAAACTAAGCTCGTTCATCTCCAGATGCCGGTAAACAGGCGCAAGCTCCGGATGTTCCGGCAGCAGTCCCCTCACCTGGAGCACCTGCACCTGTGCGTCCCGCAACAGGGCGGAGGCATTCAGCTGCCTTTTCAGCCTGCGCCGCACCTTGCGGAAAGTCCGGCCGGGAATGAACGGATTCAGCAACTCAAGCTGGGCGATCAACCGGCGTGTCGCGATCCGCAAGTCATGCACCGATTTTTCCGAGAAACGCCTCCGGCAGCGCCGCAGCGCCTTCTCGTGGCGGCGCACGCACCTGGCGTAGATGCGGAAGGTCGCGTCCCGGACGGATGGCGGCGCCGCTCCGGGCTCAGGGCCCCGTTTGGTGTTTCGTCGCATGACGGTCAGTGTCTTGGGCTCCCATGATGGCGGTCGTGGTGCGTTCAGCCACGCCCGCCATTCGAGGGGGAAAAACTATACATTTGCCGCCTCCGGTTGGACACTGAAATCTGAGCTGGGCCGGGGCTTGTTAGGAGTTAACCTGTTTACAGCCAATTGCTAGCGGTAGTCGTGCGACGCATTCAGGGGCAACCCCAGGTCGGGCATCCCGGTTATCTCCTCCGCCATGACGTGGATCACGCCCATCTCGTTTTGCAGGCGGCCGGTGATGACGAGCGCGGGCTCGAGGTTGATGACGAGCCGGGACTCCTCGAAAAGCCGCGGGCGGACGATCGCGTTCGCAAGCCCGGTCTCGTCCTCCAGCGTGATGAAGCAGAATCCCTTCGCCGTGCCCGGACGCTGGCGGGTGATGACCGAGCCGCAGATCTTCACGCGCTCCCCCGGCCGCATGTCCTTGAGCTCCCCCGCGGCGCGGACACCCGGCAGCATGGGGCGCGCGAGCCCCATCGGGTGCGCGCCGGCCGTGAGCGACAGGTGCCTGTAGTCGGCCTGCAGGCGCTCGAGGAGCGTCATCCGCTCCAGGGGCGAGAGAGCCTCCTCGTCGGCCTGCGCCGCCTCCCGGAATAGGTCGTCGCCCCCATGGAACGCCTCGACGCTCCACAGCGCGGACCTCCGGTGGCCCGCAAGCCCGTTCAGCGCCCCGGCGCCGGCCAGCACCCGGCGCTCGGCCGCGTTGAACTGCGTCCGCCGCAGGAAATCGGCAAGCGACGCGAACGGCCGCTCCCTGCGCGCGGCGAGCATCGCCTGCAGCGCCGGGCCGCGGACGCCGTGCACCGTCTCGAGGCCCAGGCGGACCGCCGTGTCCGAGTCCACGCGGCATTTCCCGTCGGAGGACTGGACGCAGACCGGCAGGAATGCGACGCCGTGGCGCCGGCCGTCCTGGACGAGGCTCGCCGGAGAATAGAACCCCATCGGCTGGCAGTTCAGGAGCGACGCATAGAACGCGGACGGCCTGTGCACCTTGAGCCAGGCGCTTGCATACGCGATCAGCGCAAAGCTGATCGCATGCGACTCGGGAAACCCGTAGAGCGCAAACGACGCTAGCGACCTGATGAGGTATTCCACCGCCGGCTCGCTCACGCCGTTCTTTCGGAACGCGACGGCGAGCCTGGCCTTCATCCGGTCGAGCCGCTCCTGGGAGCGCGTGAATCCTATCGCCCGCCGGAGCTCATCGGCCTCGGAGGCGCTGAAGCCGCCGAGCTCCATCGCAAGCCGCAGGATCTGCTCCTGGAAGAGCACGACCCCGAGCGTCCGCTCCAGGATGGGCCTCGCCCGCTCGTCGGGGTACGTCACGGGCTCCTGCCCCGCGCGCCGCTTGAGATAGGGGTTCACGGCGTCCCCTTGGATGGGGCCCGGCCGGATGATCGCGACCTCGACCGCCAGGTCGTAGAAGTTCCGCGGCTTCATCCGCGGCAGCGTCGACATCTGCGCCCGGCTCTCGATCTGGAAGACTCCGACGGTGTCGGCCTCCTGCATCAGCTTGAAGACGGCGGGGTCGTCCTTCGGGATCCGCGCCAGGTCGACCGGCTGGCCGCGCTGGGCGCAGATCTCGATCGCGTCCTGGAGGGAGGCCATCATCCCAAGCCCGAGCAGGTCCACCTTGAGCAGCCCCATGTCCTCGATGTCGCTCTTGTCCCACTGGAGGACGGAGCGCCCCGGCATCCGGGCGTTCTCCAGCGGCACAAACTGGTCGAGCCCCCCCGAACTCATGACCATCCCCCCCGAGTGCTGCCCCAGGTGCCGGGGCAGGCCGCGCACCCGGCGGCAGGTGTCGACGAGAGCGCGCAGCCTCGGATGCGAGCCGGGCACCCCCGCCATCCGCAGTTGCTCCTCCAGCTCGAGGGTCTGGGGCAGGTCGCCGCCGTGGAATAGGCTCGAGAACCGGTCGAGGGTGTCGTCCTGGAAGCCGAACACCTTGCCCACCTCGCGTATCGTGCTCCGCCCCCTGTACGTGATCACGTTCGCGGTCATCGCCGCGCCCCTGCGGCCGTACCTCCGGTACACCTCCTGGATCACCTCCTCCCGCCGCTCGCCGCTGGGAAGGTCGAGGTCGATGTCGGGCCAGTCCGTGCGGCCCTCGGAGAGGAACCGCTCGAAGAGCAGCTTGCTCTCGATCGGGTCGACGGCCGTGATCCCGAGCGCATAGCACACCGCGCTGTTGGCCGCGCTTCCGCGCCCCTGGACAAGGGATCCGCGATCGCGCGCGAAGGAGCACAGGTCCCAGACGGTCAGGAAATATCCGCTGAAGCCCAGCTTCGCGATGAGCGCCAGCTCGCGCTCGAGCTGGCGCCGCACCTCGCCCACCACGCTGCCGTAGCGCTGCTGGGCCCCGAACAGCGTCATTTTCCTGAGGAACGAATCCTGCGTCTCGCCGGCGGGCACCGGGTGCTCGGGGAACCGGTATCCCAGGTTCGCGAGCGTGAACTCGAGCTGCCCCGCAAGCCTCTCCGTGTTCGCGACAGCCTCCGGCAGGTCCCTGAACAGGTCCCCCATCGCCCGCTGGTCCTTGAGGTGGCGCTCGCGGTTGGGGGCGAGGAGCCGGCCCGCCGCGTCGAGCGTCGTGTGGTGGCGCAGGCAGGTGAACACATCGAGGACGCAGCAGCACTCCGGCGTCGCGTGGAGGACGCCGTTGGTCGCGAGGAGCGGCAGCCGCCCGGCGCGCGCCCAGTCGACGAGGAACCGGTTCCAGCGCTCCTCGCCCGAAACCCGGTGGCGCTGGACCTCGACGTGGAGCCGGTCCCGCCCGAAGATTCCCGCGAGCCTGGCTCCCTCCTCGGCTGCGGCCTCCGGGCCGTGCTCAAGCCACGCGCGCCGCACGGGACCCTCCTCGTCCCCGGTGAGCGCGACGAGCCCCTCGCGCGCCTCCGCGAGCTCGCGCCAGGCCACCCTGCCCTTTCCCTTTTCCGCCCGCAGGTGCGCCGTCGTCAGCAGGCCGCAGAGCCCCCGGTATCCCGCCCGCGTCGCGACAAGGACGGGCACGACGCTGCCGTCCTCCATCGTGATCTCGCACCCGACGAGGGCCCGCACGCCGGCCTCCCGCCCGGACACATGGAGCCGGACGGCCCCGTAGACGCCGTCGCGGTCGCACAGAGCCAGGGCCGGCATCCCCAGCCGCCCGGCCTCGGCGGCAAGGGCCTCCGGAAGCGATCCGCCGCGCAGGAAGGAGAACGCGCTGCGCGCGTGGAGCTCGACGTACGGCATTGAGGAATTCCCCCGGGCCCCCGCTAGTCCAGCATCCCCTCGACGCACCAGCCGCCGTCCGAGCGGGCGAGCTGATAGAGGCCGCCCCCGGCCATCTCGACCTGCCAGGTTTCGACGGCCCACGCCTGCGGCTTCCACCAGTCGCCCTCGGAGCGCCACGGGCCGAGCGCGGCGCACACCTCGCCCTCCAGCCGCCCTGCCTCCAGCCGGGCGGGCGCGCCCGCGTCGCAGACGACGCGCACGGGCCATGGAGGCCGGAACCGGCGCAGGGTCGGCCCGCAGGGGGGATGCACCTGCGCCTCCGCGCAGGGGGCCACGGCCTCGGCGGGCTTTTCCAGGACGAAGGAGTCCGGCCGGTGGGTGTCGGCCGGCGCCGGCGTGCCGACCCGGTCGTCGCCGACAATGGCCGCGATGCGCGCGATGTTTTCCCAGAATGAGGCCGGGTCGCGCAGGCCTGTGTCGAACAGGCCGTCCTGCTTCTCCGGCGGGCGCGCCGGGGCGGCCACGAGCCGGACGCCCGCGACCCGGGCATCGGTCCGGAGGGTTCCCAGGTGGGCGTTGAGGACGCGCAGCCAGCCCTCCACATCCGCGCCCGGCTCCGGCAGGCGGAACTCGCGGCGGTGGTCGGTCCCGTCCTCAAGGAGGAGGGTGAGCGAGAGCCCCTCGGCGACGAAGCCTGCGCCCCGGAGCTCGAGAGCGACCCGCTCGGCGAACCGCCGCAGCTTGAAGAGCAGCGGCTCGGTCGACTCGACCGGGGGCTCGTAGGCCCATTCGGCCGCAAAACTTCTCGCGGGCTCGACAAGGCGCAGGACCCGGGCCGCCTCGCCCGCGGCCCGCTCCCACAGGAGCACGCCCTCCGCGCCCAGCCGCCGGCCGACCTCGGCCTTCGGCAGTGCGGTCAATCCCCCCAGGGTGCCGATCCCCCAGCCCCGCAGGATCTCATCCTGCCCGGGCGACGGATCCGCGAACGCAAGGGGCAGCGGCGCCAGGAAGGCCGCCGGGTCGCGGACGACGAGAACGGGGTCCGCGCACCGGGCGGCGTACGAGGCGAGAAGCGGCGTCGGACCGGCCCCGATCCGGGCCGGCAGCCCCGCCGCGGCCAGTTCTGCGGCAAGGAGCCGCATGGCCGCCTGCGTGCGCGCCGGATCGGCGCCCTGGAGGTCGACGGTGCAGCATCCGCCGCGCGTCGACTCAACGCGCGGCGCGAGCGTGAATGCCGCGGCGAGGAGGAGCCTGTGGGCCTCGACCTCCGCGGCGGGATCGCGCTGCCTGAGGATGATCCCGGGGCACCGGGACATCGCGAGCGCCGCCGCAAGCCCCGGCGCGACGGCGCGCGCCTCCGGGGAAACCTCGGCAACCCGGGCCTTGCGCCCATCGCCCGCCACCAGCGCGACGGCGCGGCCGCAAAGGCCGGCATCGCCCCTTCGCAGGGCGTGCAGGGCGAAGTCGGGCACGAGAAGAACCGCGTAGTTCATCCGGCGAGCGCCTCGATCGCCTGGGCGTGGCTCCGTTCCGTCCGGACGGCGAGCCGGTCGGCCACGTCTTCCCGCGGTGCGCTGACGTCGGCCAGCGACAGCGGCGTATCGAGGACGAGTCTCCACGGGACAGCGGGCACCAGGGGGGACGTCGTTTGGACGAGAACCGCGACGGAACCGCCCTCGGCGGCCCGCTGCAGGCGGTACCAGGCCGACGCGGGGCTCCTGCGCAGGATTCGCTCCGCGCAGCCGCGCAGGTCGAGGACGACCGCGGCATAGTTGCCGTCGCGCACGAGGATGTCCGCAGCCGCGAAGGCCTGCTCGGGCGCGCGGCAGCGCACCCACACGAGGTGGCGCAGCACGCCGGCCGGCACGGCCTCGGGAGCAAAGCCGTCCGCGCCGTCGATGAGCGCCATCCGCTGCCGTGCGGCCTGGGTGGCCGAGAGCAATTTCGCGACCACCGTCTGCCCCCCTCCGCTCGGGACGGCCGAGACGAGCTCCGTCAGCCGCCCCGCGGGCAGCCCGCCCCCGAGAGCGTCATCGATCGGGCGGACCGCCGCAGACACGCCGCCGCTCGGCCCCCTGGTCTTTTCCGGGAAGCGCACGGCGAGAAGCGACCGCAGCGCGGAGACAGTTTGGGGAGGAGGGAGCACCGGCGTTCATCTATAGAGACGTGGCGGCGCCCCGGCGGATCAGCCCCACCAGGACGCCCTGCGATTCCAGCCGCCGCTCGGGCACGATGTCGCGATAGCGCCTGTTCGCCGCGCGCAGCACGGGGCGCCCGCGCAGGTGCACAAGCCTCTTCAACGTCGTGGTGGTCTCGTCCACGAGCGCCGCGATGATGTCGCCCTCGCGCGGCTCGCGCCGCTCGAGCACCGCCAGGTCGCCGTCCATGATGTGGGCGTCGACCATCGAGTCGCCCTGCACGCGGAGCGCCCACACCTGGTGCGGCCCCGGCCGGCGGATGCCAAAGACGGAGGGACTGACGGCGATCGTCTCGTCGGGCGTCTGCTCCTGCATCGCCGGCAGCCCCGCTGGAATCGTGCCGAAGACAGGCATCTCGAAGAGCTGCGCCTGCACCGCGGAGGCCTTGAGCCCCCAGGTCCGGCCCGCCAACTGCTCGATCTGCCCCTTGTTCGCCAGAGCGCGCAGGTGCCCGATCACGGTGGACTGGCTGCCGAGGCGGAACCTGCGCTGGATCTCCCGGGAGGAAGGCGGCACGCCCTTCTCCCGCTGGAACTGCCGGATGAAGTCGAGGATCTGCTCCTGACGCTCGGTCAGCATGGCGATCAAGGTTCCGAGCACACCGACAGCTCGTTGCCGCTCGGCTCCGTGAAATGGAACCGGCGGCCTCCGGGGTATGAAAAGATCTCCTGCGTGATCCTACCCCCGTGGTCCGCGACCCGCTGGAGGGCCTCCTCCAGCCGCGGGTGTAAGATGACGACCAAGGCGCTGCCTGCGGCCACCGACGCGCGCTTGTCGGAACGGAAGAAGCCCCCGGCAATCCGCCCGTCGGTGAAGGAGGTGTAGTCGGGGCCGTAGTCCGTGAATGCCCACCCGAACACCTTTTCGAAAAACGCCTTCGTCTTCTCGAGGTCGGATGCGTGGAATTCGACGTAGATGATCTTGTTTGTCTGGTCCATGGCGGGGGATTTCTAAGGCGGCAGCTGTGGAGCGTTCAATCGAATGGCGTTCAATTGAACGGTATCCGTGCGAAAGGCAAGCCCGTAAATCGCATCTGCGCCCTCCCCAGTCGCAGGGCCGGCCATCCGGGTCATCCGCCGGCCCACCCGGCGCCGCGGCCTACCCGCGGGTCACATAGAGCACGTCCACTACATTGCGCACGAACTGCTCGTCCGAAACGCCCTCCACCAACTCATCCGGCACCCGAGTCCTCGCGCGAAAATACGCCGCCAGGTCGGCGAAGAGCCGCACCCGGGCGGCAGCCTCGAGTTCGTCCCGGCGGACGAGGGCCTGCCAGGCCACCCGGGCGGCCTCGGGCGCGACGGACTGGCGCAGGCGGGCAACCACAGGGAGGTTCCCGCGCAATGAGTTATATTTTTCGCCGCGCAGCAGCTCGAAGTCCGGCATCGGCTCGGCCGGCTCCCAGATGACAAGCGTGCCCGCCGCCAGGTCGCCCAGCCGCTGGCCGCGCCGATTCAGGAGCGCAACAGCGCCGCCCACCATGTAGGCCATGGGCAGCGCATCCACAAACCGCAGCAGATTGCGCATCACGATCTGCTCGAATGTGAGCCGCCGCCCCTGCTCGTCCACCACGCGCAGGTGGAGAAGCCGCTTGCCGAGGGTCTGCCCCCTCCATCTCCATTCGGCCGCGATCCGGTAGCCCTGCGACAGGGCGAAGTACAACATGATGCCCACCAGGCCTGTGATGTCCTCGCTCAAGATCGCGAGCAGGCGCACAAACGTCGCGATCACCGACCAGGCCGCGAGCACCACGGCCCAGTCCACCAGGAGCGCGGCGAGCCGGATCACGGGGCTGGCGACGCGAAAGACAAACGACACGCCCTCGGGGGTGCGCACGTGCAATACATCGCTGCGCTCCCCGTTCATGTCCGGGGTTTCGCCGCGGCCTCGCGGCCCGCGACTGCGAGGTAGAGCGCCAGCGCCGCGAATTCCGACGCACCGAAGGCCATCTTCGCGGCATAAGGCAGCACGGGCTCGTGGTATTGCGAAAAGAACGCCTCCACAAAGCCGGCCCAGACGAGCATCAGCGTTGCGCCGAAGCAAAGCGTCACCACGTCGGCCTTCACCGCGCCCAGCCGCGCGGCCACGCCCATGCGCTGGCCGCGCCCCAGCAGCGCCCCGGCAAGCACGAAGCCCGCCTGCCCGCCCATCAGGATGGCGGGCAGCTCCACCACGCCGTGCGGCAGCAGCCATCCTAGAAGAAATTTCGTTTGCCCAGCCATGACGTAGTCGACGGCCACGGCGCCGACCATCACGCCGTTCTGAAGCATCAGCACAAGCGTTCCTATCCCCCAGGTCATCCCGAGGGCCATCGCAAAGAGGGTCACCTGCGTATTGTTGGTGATCAGCATGCCGGAGAAGCGCGCCTTGCGGTCCGCAAGGCCCCTGCCGCGGTCCCTTTCTTCATGGGCCACGCGTTCGGCGGGGTCCCCCTGCAGGTTGGGAAGCCTGATAAGCGCCGGCTTTGCCTCGGGATCGAGCGCGATCGCCGCGCCCCCGAAGACCGCGCCCGCCATCATCAGCGCCATCGCGAACCAGAAGGCCCGGGCCCGCCTTCTCCACGTGTCCGGGAGCGTGCGCGTCAGCCACAGGCCCACGCGGAAGCGCCTGGCTTCCTCCGGCGCCCCATGTATCTCCGTGTACCCGCGGGCGACGATGTTCTCCAGGTAGCGGCGCGCCTCCGGCTCAGCCGCAAAGGTTGCCAGGCGCGCGAGGTCCGAGGACGCGCGCTGGTAGAGCCCCTCCAGCTCCCTGGCCTCGTCGAACGGGAGCCGCCGCCACGGATCCTCCGCGATCCGCGACAGCATCGCATCGAGCCGCTCCCACCGCGGCCGCTCCAGGGCGATGAAGCGCTCGAGGTTTACGATCACAGCGCCTGCCTCCGCTTCACCCGGAGGTACTGGCTCACGAGTTCCGCCGCCATGGTGTCCTGGTTGAGCAGCTCCGCCGTGACGCCAGCCGGCTTGAGCCGCTGCGAGAGCCCCCGCAACTCGCTCCAGCGGAGGTGCCCGGCAAGCCGCCTGTAGACGTCGCCCACCGAGGCGACATCCTCCCCTTGGAAGAGGGGCGCCACCTCCAGCGCGCGCATCTGGCAGACAAAGACCAGATGCTGCCGGGAAAGCACGCGCGCGTGCCGCGCGAAATCCTCCGCCAGGACCGGATCGGAAAGGTCCGTCAGGAAGAAGAGCAGCGCGCGCCTGCGCAGGTGGGTGCAGAGATGGCGCACGATCTCGGCCATGTCCGGCGTGTGCTCGCTCGGCTCCAGGGTGAGGACGGCCTCCCGGCACGCAGCGTAGTGTGCCTCGCTATGGCCCGCGCGCAGGAACACCCGGACAAGATCGTCGTGCGCGACGAGCCCGAACCGGTCTCCCTGCCTTTCAGCCGCGAGCATGAGGACGAGGGCGGCGGTGAGATAGCCCTCGAGCGCGGTCTGCGAGAACCCGCGTTCCATGATCAGGCGCCCGCTCAGCCGCGAGCTGTCGAGAATCACGTAGAGCTCCTGGGTGCGCTCGACCTGGAAGACCTTCGTGATCGGCCGGTTGCGCTTGGCCGTGGCCTTCCAGTGGATCTCGTCGAAGCTGTCGCCGGGAAGGTAGTCGCGAAGCTTCTCGAATTCGCGTCCGCGCCCGATGGTGCGCTGGACGCGGATTCCACCCTGCCCGCGCGCGAGCGTCAGCGCCGTGAGCTGCCCGGCGCCCAGGAAGAGATTCGGGTAGACCCGCATCTCGCACGGCAGCTCGCGGCGCGTCCGCATGTGCCAAAGCCCGAGCCGCGAATCCGTCTCGACGCAGGCGAGCGCAGCCTTGAAACGACCGCGGCGGCCCGGCGTGCAGAACCAGTCGATGCTCGCGCGGGACGACCCGGCCGGCACATTCACCCTCAATTCCTCGTCGCGGGACACAAACGCCGGCGGCAGACCAAGCGCGAAGCGCATGTGCCAGGCGAGGCCTCCCGGGTTCGCAAACGTCAGCTTAACCGCTGCCATCCGGCCCCTTGTAAAGCGGGCCACGGGGGGGAGTGAAACATCCGGCGGCCTCGCGCCCGCAAGGCACGCGGCCAGGTCCCCGAGCGCCACGAGGCCCACCGCGAGGAGCCCCAGCAGCCATGCGGGCATGAATTCCGGCAGCGGTCCCGCCACCGCGGCGAGCAGCGCCGCGCCGAAGACCAGCCAGAGCAGGCGTTGGGTCGGCACCAGGCTCATGGCGCATTCACCGCGGCACAGCCACCTGCTCCAGGATGCGGGCCACGACCTCCTCGATCGTCAGCCCCTCGATCTCGAATTCCGGGCGCAGGACCAGCCGGTGCTCAAGGACCGGTCCGGCGAGCCCGCGGGCGTCGTCCGGCGTCACAAAGTCCCGGCCCTCGAGCGCGGCCCGGGCCCGGCTTCCGAGGATGAGCGCCTGCGTGGCCCGCGGCCCCGCGCCGACGAGCACGCTCTCGTGCTGCCGGGTGGCCCGGACCAGGTCGACCATGTAGGCGGCGAGTTCGTCGCGCACGAGCACGTTGTCGAGCCCGGCTCTGAGTGCGGTTAACTCTCCCGCGGCCAGCACGGGGCGCAGCCCGCCCGCGGCCAGCACCCGTTCGGGCGTGTCGGCGCCCATCATGCGCCGTGCAAGGGTCAGCTCCTCATCGCGGGCCGGCGGCGACATCTTGATCCTCACCATGAAGCGGTCGTTCTGCGCCTCCGCAAGGGGGTACGTGCCCTCCGACTCCGCGGGATTCTGCGTGGCGAAGACCGTGAAGTTCTCGTCGAGGACATAGGTCTCCCGGTCGATCGTGACCGTGCGCTCCTGCATCGCCTGCAACAGCGCCGACTGCGTCTTCGCCGGGGCGCGGTTGATCTCGTCCGCAAGGAGGAAGGCCGTGAACAGGGGTCCCCGGATCAACGTGAACTGGTTCGTCTGAAGGTTGAATATGTTCGTGCCCGTGATGTCCGCGGGCATGAGGTCGGGCGTGAACTGCACGCGCCCGGTGTCCACGCCGAGCACGCGGCTGAGGGTCCGCACGAGCAGCGTCTTTGCGACGCCGGGCACCCCCTCGATCAGCGCATGCTGGTGCGTGAGGAGGGTGATCAGCGCGAGTTCGACGGCTGATTCCTGTCCGATGACGACTTTGGCGACTTCCGCGCGCGCGGCGGCGAGCGTGGCGCTGAACGATTCGGGGCTGGTGTTCATATTGGTGTGAGGTTCCTATTTGCGGCGCAATCCCCGCACGATGGCATTGTAAGCCTCGGGCGCCGGGACGCCCCGGACGGGGGCATGCGCGCCCCCCAGTCGGGCGATTTCCGAGGGCCGCGCCGTGCGCCGCCATTCGGCCATGCAAACGGCGACCAGCTCGGCCGGGGGGACCGAGCGCAGGAGGAGCGCCTCAAGCGCGGCGGTCTGGCTGCTGGAGAAGACCGTCTCGGCTTGCTCCTGGGGCACGGGCACAAAGAGAGCCATCCGCCGCCAGACGAAGAGAAGCGCGAGCAGCAGCACGGTGACGAAGGCCTCTTCCATGCCATAGCGGCGAGCGAGCGCAGCGACACCGACGTTCTCCACGACGCCGAGATGGCTCTCGTCGAATTCTACCCGGGAATTTGGCCCTACGAGCCATGCCAGGAGCCGGGTGGCCCGGTCGTTTTGCAGCGCCTCATTGCTCAGAAAGTAGGCGTCGCCGGCGACGACGACCGACCCGCGGCCATAGGGCATCTCCATCAGCACCGGGTTGTCCAAGTCGCTGTAGATGACGCGCCAGGCCGCGCCGGCCTCGACGCCGAAATAGAGGCCGCTCTTCCAGCGCAGGGTCCCCGGCAGTTCGCGCGGGGCATCCGGCGCCAGCATCGCGCCCTTGTCGTGGCCAAGCTCGATGCGCTTCGAGAGGCTGACGCCCCACAGCTGCTTGAGGTCCGCATTCGGAGCCACCTTCCTGGCCGGCGCCGTCTCCGCTCCTCGCGGCCAGAGGCGGCGGGCGTCCTCGGCGTCCTCCCCCTTGACGGCATCCCCTTCCGGCCTGTCCTTCGGCGCATTCGCCTTGGGGGAGTCGCTGGCCGCGCCCTTGAAATCCGCGCGCAACGCCAGCACGAGCCGGCTCCCGCCGCGGACGGCGCCGTCGAGCGCTCCGAACTCCTTGGTTGAAATGGCGCCCCACTGGGCGGAGTCCATGCCCGCAATGACGATCGTTCGCGGAGTCCCCGCCGCGAGCCGGTCCAGCGCCTGAAACCGGCGCTTCACCCGCAGCCCCGGCAACCTCGCCAGGCTCTCGTAGAGGGCGCGGGTTCCGAGCGGGTCGGACCGCAGCGACGAATAGGCCGGAAAGACGTCCCCCTGCGCGAGCCGAAGCCGGTAGAGCACGGCGATCCCCAGCCCCGTGCCCGCAAGCACGGCGGCCAGAAAGAACCCTTGGGCGCGGGGGCTCATTGCGGACTCGTCCTTTCCATCTCGACCAGCCAGTCGCGGGCGCCGGACTCGCTGGGCTCAGTCCTGCCATACCAGACAGCCTCGAAAGCGGCGCGGCGCGCGGCGAACCGGGCGACGATTTCCCCGCGCCCCATGGCACGGCGCCCGGCCTCGCGCTCGTAGTCGAGGTTGGTCTTGAACTTTGCGAGCGACAGAAGCCCTTCGGCCGCCAGCCGTGCGAGCGTGGCGAGGTACAGCGCGCGCAATGCCAGCCGCCATTCTCCGCGCCCCATCTGGAAGCGGGCGAGCTCCAGCCATCCGTCGGCCGTCAGCTGGCCGGCATGACTGCTCTCATCCTCGAGATCCGGCGCGACCGGGGCGGCTCCCCGGGCCTCCACCGCGACTTTCTTGAGGCGTCTGCGGCGGGTCAGCACCAGGGACACCACGATGGCGATGAGGACAAGCGCGGCCGCGCCAAAGGCATACAGCAACATCCTCAGCACGGACCCCCCAATCGAGGAGGCGCCGCCTTCGGGCTCGCCCCCGGCCTTGGGATACCACCGGGCCAGCCAGTGGTAGATTCTGAGGCAGAGCCGCCAGACGCGCTTCCAGAGATCCTTGAGGATTTCAACCCCCTGGCGCACGAAATGCTTCAGCGGGCCGTCTCCCGTCAGGTCGTCCGCGCGCACCGGCGGGCGCAGCCTCCACTGAAAATCCGAGCCGGCGAGGACCTCGTCGATCGAGGCGTCCAGGTCCGCGGCCTTCACGGATGTCACCGCCCTCGGGGCCTCGGACGCGTGGGCGCCGGGCACGCCCCCCGTCCACGCCGCAAGCAGCAGCAGCAGCGCGATTGCGCGCCCAGCGGCGCCCGTCGCGGCCCTGGGCGCCGGCAGCTGGACCCGCAGGTCCTCCCCCGTGGCCCGGGCGCGGCCATAAAAGCAGCGCAGCGTATAGAACGCCTTCACGACGGGATCCACGATGAGCCAGGCCATCCCCGTGACGGAGGCCAGAAACGTCGTGTTGAACCGCCACCAGCCGGAGAAGCCGAAGGCGTTCTCGACCCCAAGCAGGTGGTTTGCGAGCCATGGCGCGAGCCAGAATGCGGCCGCAAGGTTCACCCACACCGTCGCCCCGAGGATCGAAATGAACAGGAGGCCGAGATGGTTCTGCCCGGGCCAGAGCTCCGCCTGGTCGACGGCCGACTGATGGGCATCCTCCGTCTCGCCGAGCGCGCTCACATTCTGGAAGTAGGCATACACCCAGCCGAAGGGCACGGTCGCGACCAGCGCCACGGGCAGCAGGACGAGGCCCCAGGCCTGGATCCTCATCTGGCCGGCTGCGAGGCTGCATAGCCGCGCCCATGACAGGGGCGGCGCCTCCGAGCCCATGCGCTGGGCCATCAGCCGCGCGCAAAACTCTGCGTGGGCCGCCTTCATTCCGGCGAACAGGGCCACAAGGCCGGCCGCCGCCCACGCGTTCACCACGGGCGGGGGCGTGAACCACGTCATGTAGGCCCAGAAGAAGAGGACGCCGAGGACAAATGGCGCACTGCCCGCGTAGTAGACGGCAAGCGCGCCCGCGGGGACGCCGCGCAGCAGGTGCATCGATTCCTCAATGAGCTCGATCGCGCTGGGTCCGGCGGTGGCGCGCCTGCGGCTTGCGTTCACGGCAGTTTGCCCGTCTTGGCGCCCCAGATCGTGCCCTCATGAAAGTCCGGAGGCACATTCAGCAGCAGAGAACCCAGCGCGTAGAACACAAGCCCGGCGGCAAGCACCGCCGCGGCCAGCGCGAGCTGGCGGCGGACCGCCAGCCAGCGCCTGCGGCGCATTCCGCCGCCGCCGACCTGTTTTGCCAGACAGGGCGCGCAGAGGAGCCTGCCCTCATGCTCGACCACGCATTCGCGGCAGAAGAATCCGCCGCAGGATGGGCAGCGGGCGGCTGCCTCGCGGCCGGAGTGGCGGGCACAGCGCTGCGTGTGAATCTGGACGGCGACCCGCCCGGGACGGTCGGGACTCGGCGGGGGGGTGCTCACGCAATCGGCGGCGGCCCCGCGGTCCCGTCTTGCGGGATGCTCGCCGGCGCAGCTTCCTGGGCCGGGGCCACGCCGGCCTGAAAGCCCGCAATGATCGGCTGCAACCGGGCGAGCACCCTGCGGGCCTTGCGCCGGCGCACCAGCGACGGCAGGCGCGCAGTCTGCACGCGGGTAACAACGAAGACGGAGCAACTGGGCCCGAGCAGGTGATTCCACAACAGGAGGACTGCCGAAACCGCCAGGAAGGATCCGGATACGGTAGGCCTCTGCCCGGAATAGAGCGTGGTCCCCAGGAACCCGGCGCTGACCAGGGCCATGATGCCCCAGGGGATCGACCACAGCAGCCTTCGCACGGACGGGATGACAAAGAAGCCCCTGACATTGCTGAACTGGAGCCGCTGGTAATCCTCGGTGTAGCCCGTCGAGCTGACGATCAGCAGGTGGTCGGCGGCAAGCCAAAGGCTCTTGTAGCTGGCGACCGATGTGGCGGGCCGGGTCAGACGCTCGTAGATGCGCGGCGGCTTCGGCATGACGGCGCCTATCTCTTCTTCCTCAGCCAGAGGAAGGTGAAGAGGAAAACCCAGCCGACGATCTCCGCCACCGCGATCAGCCCCGCGGCCACGAACCGCAGCCGGCCCCCCCCGACGAGGCTGCGGGGCTTTCGCCAGCCGACGAAGACCGAGCCAAGAGCGACGGGGGCCGTCACGAGGGTGACCGGCCACATCAGCAGCGGCAGCGCTGCCAGCGACAGCGCTATCCCGTCGTAGAGGACGCGTGAGCCGACGGAGTTGATGTCGTTCTTCGTCGCCGCCCGGATGCACTCGGGGCAGAGAAGACGCCCTGCGAAGCTGATCGCGCAGACGGCGCACAGGAAGCGGCCGCACTCCTCGCAGACGGCCTCGGCCTGGTTCTCGGGGTGGTGGAAGCACGTCGCATGTTCGGCGACGAGGACCGCCTTCGGCACCGCCCTTTGGGGCCGGGCGTTGAGCGCGGGAAACCCCACAAACTCGAAATGGACCCTGCAATTGCGGCACGAGCCGCTTTCGGCATCGTGCCATGCCAGCGAATCCAGCAAGCGCCCGCAGCTTGGACAGGGCAGCTCGGCGCCAATGGTCATTTCTCCTTGATAACGCGGGTGTCGCAGATGCGGTCGTGAAGCGCGCGGCGTTCGTCGTCAAAGATCACCATCAAGTAGCCTATGAACAGGATTATGCCGCTCACCCATTCCGCAAAGTACCGCCCCACAATGCGACCGATCGACAGTTTTGCGCCGTCGGAGCGGACGATCTTCAACCCCATCACCATCTTCCCGGGCGTGGCATCCCAGCGCGAAATGAAGAAACACGCGTAGGCTATCGCCAATACCATGCCGGACGGGATCGTGATCGCCTGGAATACCAGGCGCTGGTGCGCGCTGACCGCCATCAGTGCTCGGCCAAAGTAATTTGGGGTCCCGAAGAGAATCGCCGCAACGGTCATGTTGACCGCCAGGCCGGCCAGGAAGAGCACGATCCCGTCGATGAACTTCGCGACGAAGCGCAGACCGAAGCCGCCGTACTCGAACTGCCCTGGCTGTGCGACGCCCTCGCGCAGGCGCTGGAAGTATTCATCGCGGTGCTCCGCGCTTATCCACTTGCCCTCGTACTGGACCATCTCGCGCTTCGGATACCGCTTGCCGCTGACGGCGCAGATCGCCGTGTCAGCGTCGACCTGCGGCCCGTCCGCGGGGGCGGGACTCCCGGCAACGCTGGCGTACGGGCGCCAGTCCGGCATGCCGCTTGTCCAGACGAGGGTGTTCTCCCGGATCACCCCGTCGCGCACCAACCTTTCAAAATCCTCCTGGGAAACGGGTCCCTGGCGCTGCCCGTCGTTCGCGTAGTACCATTGCATCGGTGAAATTCGGTGCAGTCTAGAATCCGCATCCACTCACAAGGCAATTAAATACGCTGGCGGGCCCCCCTTCGGAACGGCCCGGGGCCCAACGGGCGCCGGACGCGACCCGCCGCAAGCTACGCGAAGTCGAACTCGGGCTCCGGGGGTGCCTCGTCGGGAGGGTCCAGGCACCCGGGGCCCTCGTTCCGGCTGTTGCTGACGAACCGGCTCACGGGGCGGGACGCCATCCGCTCGGCCGCTATCGGGCGGACGAGAAGCCTGAGCTCCTCCGCGGCGAGGGGCCGGTCGCCGAGCCAGCGCGGCATTGTCTCGGCGGTGAGTATCACAGGCATCCGGTTGTGGACCCGGGCGACGAGCTCGTTGGGCTCGGTCGTGAGGATGCAGTACGTCTCCGGCAACTGCCCCGCGGCCGGATCCCAGATCCCTGCGAACGCGAAGGGCTCCTCGTCCCGGAGCGTGAAGAGATGCGGCCGCTTCACCCCGCCGCTTCTCATCCACTCATAGAACCCGTTCGCCGGGACGAGGCAGCGCCTCTCCGCGGTGCCCCGCCGGAAAGCGGGGAGCGTGGCCGCCGTCTCGGACCTCGCGTTCGCATGGAGCTGCGGCCGGGATTTGCCGCGCTCGCCGAAGGGCACAAGCCCCCACCTCATGGCCCGCACGCCGGGCTGCCCCGCCCCGCACGCGACGACGGGCATGGTGCTCGCAAGCGAAACATTGAAGCGGGGGCCCGCCCAATCGGGAGCCTCCAGCGGGGCGCCGAGCGCCCTTGAGATCGCGCCGAGGGCGGCGTCGCTCTTGTGGAGCGTGTAGCGAACGCACATGAGGCGGGCCTCCCCTCCTTTCCTAGCGCGCGTCGAACGCGCCCCGCAGGTCGGCTCCCAGGCGGTCGTGGAAGAGCTGGCGCCGGCGGTAGAGCGCGCTGCGGCCCCTGTCGGGGACGCATCGCGTCGACTCGTCCACGGAAACGCAACGGCTGCACAGCTTCGCGAGCGCGGCGCCGGAGCCGCGGCCGGGCGAATCGCACCAGGCCGCCTGCAGGGCGCCGCCAAGCGCGGCGCTCTCGTCCTGCGCCATCGCGACGACGGAGACGCCGAAGACATCGGCGGCGATCTGCCGCCAAAGCGGCGAGCGCGCCCCGCCGCCCGTGAGCCGGATCTCCCTCGGCCTGACCCCGAGCGCGCAGAGCCGGCGCAATCCGTAGTTCATCCCGAGCGTGGTGCCCTCGATGGCGGCTCGGGCGAGGTGCCCCCGCGCGAGCGTCGTCCGGTCGAGCCCGAAGTACACCCCCGCGCCCTTCGGCAGGTTGGGTGTCCGCTCCCCGTCGAGGTACGGGAGGAGGGTGAGCCCGTCCGAGCCCGCCGGGACGCCGGCCGCGGCCCCCTCGAGGTCCTCAAGGCTCCAGCCGAAAAGCGCCCTGACCCGCTCGGTGACCCCGGTGACGTTCATCGTGCACAGGAGCGGGAGCCATCCCCCCGTCGACGAGCAGAATGCCGCGATGTCGCCCGATGGATCGACGACGGGCCTGCGCGCGAAGGCATAGATGGTCCCGCTCGTGCCGAAGCTCGCCGTGACGGCGCCCGGTGCCACGTTGCCGGTCCCGATCGCGCCCATCATGTTGTCGCCGCCCCCCGCGCTCACGACCGTTCCCGCCGGGAACCCGTAGCGCGCGGCGAGAGCGGGCCTCAGGGTTCCGCAGCTCTCGTGCGAGGCGGAGACCGCGGGCAGGCAGTCGGCCACGCGGGCGTCCACGGCGGTCGTGGCTGCCGCGGACCAGGCGCGCCTCCTCACGTCCAGGAATCCCGTCCCGGAGGCGTCGCCGAACTCCATGAAGTAGCTGCCGGTCAGGTGCAGGTTGAGGTAGTCGTGCGGCAGCAGGATGTGCCTCAGCCGCCTGAAGCTGGCCGGCTCATGCCTTTTCAGCCACAGCACCTTGGGCGCGGTGTAGCCCGGAAGGAACGGCAGCCCAGTCCGGCGGATGACGGCCGCGCGGCCGCCAAGCTTGCGCGTCAGGATCGCGCATTCCGGCGCCGTGCTCGTGTCGCACCAGAGTTTCGCCGGGCGGATTACACCCCCGTCCGCGTCCAGCGGGACAAAGCCGTGCTGCTGCCCGGACACCCCGATCCCGCGCACGCGCGAGCGGTCGATGCGCGAAGCGACCTCGCCTATGGCGGAATCCATGGCGGCCACCCACTCCTGCGGATGCTGCTCCATGTGGCCCGGGGGAAGGCCCGGGATCAGCCGGTGCGAAAAGCGCGCCTCCACCGCCACGAGGCCCGTCTCGAGGTCGAGCGCGACGGCCTTGACGCTCTGGGTCCCGCTGTCGACCCCGATGTAGAGGCTCATGGGCCGTCCACGTACCGGTTGATCAGGTTCTCAAGGTATTCCTGGCGGCCGCTCCGCGGCACCGGCTCGCCAAGCTTGGAGAGGACGAGCTTCTCGAGGTCCCGGAACCCGACCCTGCCCTTCTCTATGTCACGGCCGAAACCGGAGTCGTAGCTCGAGTACCGGTCCGCCACGAAGCCCCCGAGCTCGCCGTCGGCGATGATCCGGCGCGCGATCTTGAACGCGAGAGCGAAGGTGTCCATGCCGCCGATGTGGGCGTAAAAAAGGTCCTCCGGGTCGATGGACGGGCGGCGCAGCTTCGCGTCGAAGTTGAACCCGCCCTTCCCGAGGCCCCCCGCGCGCAGGATCGAGACCATGGCGAGCGTGGTCTCCTTTACGTCCGTGTTGAACTGGTCCGTGTCCCAGCCGAGGAGCGTGTCGCCGGCGTTCGCGTCGACGGAGCCTAGGAGCCCCTGGGACGCGGCTACCTCGATCTCGTGCTGGAACGAGTGCCCGGCGAGGGTCGCGTGGTTCGTCTCGATGTTGAACTTGAGGTGCTTCTCGAGGCCGAAGGTCCGCAGGAAGGCGATCCCGCTGGCTACGTCGAAGTCGTACTGGTGCTTCGTCGGCTCCTTGGGTTTCGGCTCGATGTAGAACTGCCCCTTGAACCCGATGCTCCTGGCGTAGGCGACCGCCATGTGCAAGAACCTGGCGAGATGCTCCTGCTCCCGCTTCATGTCGGTGTTGAGCAGGGTCTCGTAGCCCTCGCGCCCGCCCCAGAACGTGTAGCCGTCCCCGCCCAGCTCCTGGGTGACCTCGAGCGCCTTCTTCACCTGCGCGGCGGCGTAGGCGAACACGTGCGCATCGGGGTTCGTGGCGGCGCCGCACATGTAGCGCCGGTTGGAGAACAGGTTGGCCGTCCCCCAGAGCAGCCGCACGCCGGTCGCCTTCTGCAGCGCCTTCGCGTGGGCGACAAGGCTATCGAGGTTGCGGTTCGTCTCGGCGAGCGTCGCGCCCTCGGGGGCGATGTCCCGGTCGTGAAAGCACCAGAACGGCGCCTCGACCTTGACGAAGAACTCGAACGCCGCGTCCATCCGGCGCTTCGCGACGGAGATGGCGTCCCTGCCCTCCTCCCAGGGCCGCCTAATCGTGCCGGGGCCGAAGGGATCGCCTCCGACGCCCCGGAACGAATGCCAGTAGGCGATCGAGAACCGCATGCGGTTCTTGAGCGTGACGCCATCGATCGACTCCGAGGGGTCATAGTGCCTGAACGCCAGCGGATTCGTGGACCGGGGGCCTTCGAATCGGATCTGCGGAACGTTGAAATATTGGGGGCGGGTATTCTTCGGCATGGCGCCCGATGACTACCACGAACCCGGGGCCAGCGTCGAGTTCACGGTGAGCGACCCGGCGCCCGCCGCCTTGGGCGCCCGGGCGATCCCATCGGACGCCAAGGCGTGCCGGCTCTTCGCTTCGACGGGAAGGTTCATGCCCGCGCAGGAGCCGGCGCTACGCCGGCGGCCTGAACGCGGTCGCAAAGTACACCGCGAGGATGATGCAGCCGAAGCTCGCGGCGTAGTTCCAAGTGAGCCGCTCCTTGAGGACGAGCCAGGCGAACACGATGAAGACCAGCAGCGTGATCACCTCCTGGATGACCTTGAGTTGGTAGCCAGTGAGATGCTCGTTAATGTAGCCTAGGCGGTTGGCGGGGACCTGGAGGCAATATTCGAAGAATGCGATGCCCCAGGAGATCAGGATGGCGGCGAAGACCGGCCGGCCCTCCAGCCACCGAAGCTTCAGGTGCCCGTACCATGCCACTGTCATGAACACGTTGGAACCGATGAGCAGGAGAATGACTTTGGACATGGCGCCGGATATCAGCGGGCTCCTCCGTTGCCCGCAAGAATTCAAAACCGGCGAGAACCCGCGTAAAATCCGCCTAAAAATTCCAAAGACGAGGCTTGATCGCGGCAAATCGCGCCCTATACCTTGCCGCCGGCTCTGTCCGAGCCTATTGTCCGCGAATGATAATCAAAGCCTATCTCAAGCCCAGCTGCGGGTGGTCCAACGGCGTCCGCGCCATCCTTGGCAAGTACGGCCTCGAATACGATGACATCGACATCATCGGGGACCGCGCGAGCTATGCGGAGATGGTGCGCAAGTCGGGCCAGCCCCTGTCCCCCTGCGTCGAGGTCGACGGGGTGATGCTGGCCGACGTGTCCGGCGAGGAACTTGAGAATTACCTCCTGAGCAACGAGCTGGTCAAACCGACTGAGGCCGCTACAGGCGCCCCAACGAACGCAGGCTGTTCGGACGAGGACCACGCCAAGATGGCGACCAAAACGATCCGCTTTTTTTGACGCCGGGAGCATTCCGAACCTCTAATCACGGGCCGCTCTCGAAGAACGAGAACGGCCCTTTTTTTGCGCACGCGCCACCGCCGGTAACACCTTCCAAACCCAACTTGGCTCCGATTATGCTCGGAGCCTGAGGAACCCTCCTCCCCGCAATGCCCACCAGACCTGACGACGCACGCCGACCCGGGCGCAGGACCCTTGGCCCGCCCCCCAAGCAGGGCCTCTACGACCCGTGGTTCGAGCACGACTCCTGCGGCGTCGGCTTCGTCGTGGACATCAAGGGCCGCAAGTCGAACCAGATCCTGAAGCAGGCGATCCAGATCCTGAAGAGCCTCGACCATCGAGGCGCCGCCGGCTCAGAGGCCAACACGGGCGACGGCGCGGGCGTCCTCATCCAGATGCCGCACGCGTTCCTGAAGGACGCGTGCAGGAAGATCCGCATCGCCCTGCCGGAGCCCGGCGAGTACGGCTGCGGCCTCGTCTTCCTGCCGCGCGACCGGATCAAGCGCCGCCGCCTCGAAGAGCGCTTTGAGGAGATCGTCCAGGCCGAGGGACAGACCATGCTCGGCTGGCGCACCGTGCCCGTCGACAACTCATCCCTCGGCGAGACGGCCAGGGCCTGCGAGCCGCAGATCCGCCAGGTCTTCATCGGGCGCAATCCCGCCGTCACCGACCCCATGGCGTTCGAGCGGAAGCTCCTTGTCATCCGCAAGCACGCCTACAACGAGATCCGCACCTCGACCATGGACGGCGCGGAGTACTGGTACGTGGCGAGCCTGTCCTTCAAGACGATCGTCTACAAGGGCATGCTCCTGACCGAGCAGCTCGAGAAATACTACACCGACCTGCAGAATCCCGCCATGGCGACGGCGCTGGCGCTCGTGCACTCGCGTTTCAGCACCAACACGTTCCCGAGCTGGGACCGCGCGCATCCCTACCGCTACATCGCCCACAACGGCGAGATCAACACCCTGCGCGGAAACATCAACTGGATGCACGCGCGCGAGGCGCTCTTCGAGTCCGAGCTGTTCGGCGAGGACACCAAGAAGATCCTCCCGATCGTCAATCCGAACGGCAGCGACTCGTCGATGTTCGACAACACCTTCGAGCTGCTCATCCTCGCCGGCCGGTCGCCGGCTCACGCGATGATGATGATGATCCCCGAGCCGTGGTCCGGCAACGACGACATGGACGACGACCGGCGGGCCTTCTACCAGTATCATTCGTGCCTGATGGAGCCCTGGGACGGCCCCGCCTCCATCGCCTTCACCGACGGCGTCCAGATCGGCGCCGTGCTCGACCGCAACGGCCTGCGCCCCTCCAGGTACTACGTGACCAAGGACGGCCTTGTCATCATGGCCTCCGAGGCCGGCGTGCTCGACGTCCCGCCGGAAAACATCCTGCAGAAGGGCCGGCTGCAGCCCGGCCGCATGTTCCTGGTCGACACCGAGCAGGGCCGCATCGTCGAGGACGAGGAGATCAAGAGGAAGATCTCGACGGAGCGCCCGTACCGCCAATGGATCAAGGAGCACCTCGTCCACCTCGGCGACATTCCCGACGCGCCGGAGGTGCCGGTGCCCGACCACCACACCCTGCTCCAGCGGCAGGTCGCCTTCGGCTACACAAACGAGGACGAGCGGATCATCCTGTCTCCCATGGCCCGCGACGGCGTCGAGGCCGTCGGCTCCATGGGCAACGACGCCGCGCTCGCGGTGCTCTCAAGCAGGCCGCGGCTGCTCTACGACTACTTCAAGCAGCTTTTTGCCCAGGTCACCAATCCCCCGATCGACTGCATCCGCGAGGAGATCATCATTGGAGCGGAGACGCGCCTCGGCTCCGAGGGCAACCTGCTCAACCCACAGCCGTCGGCGTGCCGCCGCGTCGAGCTGAAGTGGCCCATCCTCACCAACGATGAGTTCGCCAAGCTGAGGCGCCAGAACCTCCCGGGCCTCAAGGTGGGCGTGCTGCCCATCCTGTTCCGGGTCACCCGCGGGGAGAGGGGCCTCGCCAAGTCGCTCGAGGAGCTTTCCGCCATCGCCCGCCGCATGATCGAGGAGGACGAGGTCAACGTGATCATCGTCAGCGACCGCGGGGTGAACCGGGATTTCGCGCCCGTGCCCTCCCTGCTGGCGATCGCCGGCCTGCACCACTACCTCATCCGCGAGGGCCTGCGCACCCGGGTGAGCCTTGTCCTGGAGACCGGCGAGGCGCGCGAGGTGCACCATTTCTCGCTGCTCATCGGCTACGGCTGCAGCGCCATCAACCCCTATCTCGCCTTCGAGACCATCGACGACATGATCCGCGAGGGCCTGCTGGTGAAGCTCGACCACAAGTCGGCCTGCAAGAACTTCGTCAAGGCCGCGACAAAGGGTGTCATCAAGGTGATGTCAAAGATGGGCATCTCGGCCATCCAGAGCTACCGAGGCGCCCAGGTTTTCGAGGCCCTTGGCCTGCGCCAGGACGTGATCGACCAGTATTTCACCTGGACGCCGTCCCGCGTGGGAGGCATCGGCCTGGACGTGATCGCGCAGGAGGTTCTCCTGCGCCACCACGCGGCGTATCCCGAGCGCGAGGTCAACGGCCACGTGCTGCCGTCCGGCGGCCAGTACCAGTGGCGCAAGGACGGCGAGCAGCACCTGTTCACGCCCGAGTCCATCCACCGCCTGCAGAAGGCGGTGCGCACCGGAAGCTTCAAGGTGTACCAGGAGTACGCCGGCCTCATCAACGACCAGTCCGTCAACGCCTGCACCCTGAGGGGCCTTCTCGACTTCAAGCCCGCGACCCCGATACCCATTGAGCAGGTCGAGCCGGTGGAGAGCATCGTGAAGCGGTTCAAGACCGGGGCGATGTCCTACGGCTCCATCAGCAAGGAGGCGCACGAGACCCTCGCGATCGCCATGAACCGCATCGGCGGCAAGAGCAACACCGGCGAGGGCGGCGAGGACCCGGCCCGCTACAAGCTGGAGCCCAACGGGGACTCGAAAAACTCCGCGATCAAGCAGGTCGCTTCCGGGCGCTTCGGCGTGACGAGCGAGTACCTCGTCAACGCCCGCGAGCTCCAGATCAAGATGGCGCAGGGCGCGAAGCCCGGCGAGGGCGGCCAGCTGCCCGGCACCAAGGTCTATCCGCCGATAGCCAAGACCCGGCTGACGACCGCGGGCGTCGGCCTGATCTCACCTCCGCCGCACCACGACATCTATTCGATCGAGGACCTCGCCGAGTTGATCCATGACCTCAAGAACGGCAACCGGCTCGCCCGGGTGAGCGTGAAGCTCGTCGCCGAGGTCGGAGTGGGCACCATCGCGGCCGGCGTCGCCAAGGCCCACGCCGACGTCGTCCTCATCAGCGGCCACGACGGGGGCACCGGGGCCTCGCCGCAGACCTCCATAGCGCACGCCGGCCTGCCTTGGGAGCTCGGCCTGGCGGAGACCCACCAGACCCTGGTGCTCAACAACCTGCGCAGTCGCATCGCGGTCGAGACAGACGGCCAGTTGAAGACGGGCCGCGACGTCGTGGTCGCCGCGCTGCTCGGCGCCGAGGAGTTCGGCTTCGCCACGGCCCCGCTCGTGGCCACCGGATGCATCATGATGCGCGTCTGCCACCTGAACACCTGCCCGACGGGCGTGGCGACCCAGGACCCGCAGCTTCGCGCAAAGTTCACCGGCAAGCCGGAGCACGTCGTCAACTTCATGCGGTTCATCGCCGAGGATGTCCGGCAGATCATGGCCCGGCTGGGCTTCCGCACGGTCGAGGAGATGATCGGCCACGTGGAGCGGCTCGAGGCGAGGAAGGCCGTGAACCACTGGAAGGCGAAGGGCCTCGATTTCAGCAAGATCCTCTACCAGCCCGACGTGGACGAGGACGTGGGGCGCTTCTGCCAGATTGCGCAGGAGCACGGTCTCGAAAAGTCGCTCGACGTCACCACGCTCCTGGAGATCTGCAGGCCCGCGATCGAGCGCGGCGAGAAGGTCGTGGCGGAACTGCCCATCAAGAACACCCACCGCGTCGTGGGGACCATCACCGGGAGCGAGCTGACGAGGAAATGGGGGGCCGGCGGCCTGCCCGACGACACGGTCCGCATCCTGTTCAGGGGCTCGGCGGGCCAGAGCTTCGGCGCATTCATGCCGAGGGGAATGACGTTCCTGCTCGAAGGCGACGGCAACGACTACGTCGGCAAGGGGCTGTCCGGCGGCAAGATCATCGTCTATCCCCCCGAGAAGGCCACGTTCGTGCCCGAGAACAACGTCATCATCGGCAACGTGGCTTTCTACGGCGCGACCAGCGGCGAGGCCTACATCCGCGGCGCCGCGGGCGAGCGCTTCTGCGTCCGCAACAGCGGCGTCCATGCCGTGGTGGAGTCCGTGGGAGACCACGGCTGCGAATACATGACCGGCGGACGCGTCGTCGTGCTGGGCCCGGCGGGCCGCAACTTCGCCGCGGGGATGTCGGGCGGGGTGGCCTATGTGCTGGACGAGCGCGGCGATTTCCCGGCCCGGGTCAACCTCCAGATGGTGGGACTCGAGAAGCTCGAGTCCCCGGAGGAGATCGCCGAGGTCCGCTCGCTGGTCGAGAGGCACCTGGCCCATACGGCGAGCTCGCGCGCCCGGCGCGTGCTGGACGATTGGGATCGGATGGTCCCGCGCTTCGTCAGGGTCATGCCGAATGATTACCGGCGCATGCTGGCCTGCATCCGGCGCGCCCACGGCCAGGGGCTGACCGGCGACGAGGCGGTCATGGCCGCCTTTGAGGAGAACGCGCGCGACCTCTCCCGCGTGGGCGGCAACTGACGTCCGCGAGCTCAACCCCGACACCGACCTAGCACAATGGGCAAGCCAACTGGATTCCTCGAATACCTGCGCGAGCTGCCCGCGGACCGGCCGCCGCTCAAGCGCGTGAACGACTGGAAGGAGTTCCACCACCACATGGGGGAGGAGAAGCTCCGCCAGCAGGGCGCGCGGTGCATGGACTGCGGCGTCCCCTTTTGCCACACCGGCAGGCTCCTGGGCGGGATGGCCTCGGGCTGTCCGATCAACAACCTGATCCCCGAATGGAACGACCTGGTCTTCCGGGGGCTCTGGCGCGAGGCGCTCAACCGCCTGCACCGGACGAACAATTTCCCCGAGTTCACCGGCCGCGTCTGCCCGGCCCCCTGCGAGGGCTCGTGCGTGCTCGGAATCAACAGCACGCCGGTGACGATCAAGAACATCGAGTGCGCGATCATCGACCAGGGATGGGCCGAGGGCTGGGTGGTGCCCGAGGCCCCCCGCGTGCGGACCGGAAAGAGAGTCGCGGTCGTCGGATCCGGTCCGGCCGGCCTTTCCGCGGCCGCGCAGCTCAACCGCGCCGGGCATGCCGTCACGGTCTTCGAGCGCGCCGACCTTCCGGGCGGGCTGCTCATGTACGGCATCCCCAACATGAAGCTCGACAAGAAGGAGGTCGTGCTCCGCCGCATCCGGCTCATGGAGCAGGAGGGCGTCAAGTTCATCTGCAAAGCCAACGTAGGCGAAAACGTGGAGCCCCAGATCTTCCTGAAGGAATATAGCGCGACGGTCATCTGCACCGGCGCCACCCAGCCGCGCGATCTGCCGGTGGAGGGCCGCGGTCTGGGCGGCGTCCATTTCGCCATGGAGTTCCTCAGCGCCAACACGGCAGCGGTGCTCGCCGGAAACCCGGACGGCAGCCCCATCCATGCGCGCGGTAAGGACGTCGTCGTGATCGGAGGAGGCGACACCGGGACCGACTGCGTCGGAACGGCCATGCGCCACGGCTGCCGGAGCCTCGTGCAGATCGAGATCCTGCCCCGGCCTCCGGCGGAGCGCGCCGCCGACAACCCGTGGCCCGAATGGCCCAAGGTCCACAGGCTGGACTACGGCCAGGAGGAGGCTGCCGCCCGGTTCGGCGCCGACCCTCGGGTGTATCTCACCACGGTGAAGAAGTTCGGGGCCGACGCCGGGGCGCGGGTCAAAGACCTCGTCACCGTCCAGGTCGAATGGGAGAGGAACGGGCAGGGGCAATTCGTGCCGAGGGAGCTGCCCGGCACCGAAGGCGTGCGCCCCGCGCAGCTCGTGCTGCTTGCGATGGGCTTCCTCGGGCCCGAGCAGCCCCTCCTCAAGGAGATGGGCGTGGCCTGCGACGCCCGCAGCAATGTCAGGGCCGAGTACGAGAAATACGCGACCAGCCTGCCGGGCGTGTTCGCGGCCGGCGACTGCCGCCGCGGGCAGAGCCTGGTGGTCTGGGCTATCAACGAGGGCCGTGGCGCCGCACGCGAGTGCGACCGCTACCTCATGGGCCAGACGGACCTGCCCTAGGCAGGTGGGTTCGCCGGGCGCGCCCGGCCATATCCCGGCGCGTCACTCCACGGTCGCCACCCGGTGGAGCACCGGCCCCAGCCGGTCCGCGATTCGGACCAGGTCGCCCACGCGGCGGCCCACGAGCTGGCGGCCGAGAGGCGAAGAGCCCGTGATCACGGTCGCCTTGGATTTGCCGTCGCTGGCCTCGAGCCCGCCGGATTGCGGGCCCATGAGGTACGCGGCCCGCCGGCCGTTCGCCTCAAGGGTCACGAGGGCGCCGGCGGCGATCTCCTCCCCGGGCCCGAACTCCCGCGGGGAAAGCGCCCTCCATGCCGCGATCGCGCCGGCGATCTCCGAGGCGAACCGGGCCTGGCCGGCTGCGAGGTAGGCCGCGCTCTGGCTGCGCATGTCGTACTTGTCCTCGGCCTTGCTTTCCTCGTCCGTCGCCTCGCTGCGCGAGCCGAGGGCGGCCTCCGTCTGGAGGGCGAGCTCCGCCTCGAGCTGGGAGATGACTGACCGTGTAAGGGCGCGCTTGTCCATGGTCGGGTTCTTACGGTATTTCGTTGTTGCCGATGCCGTCAAAGCCCATTCCCGGATCCACCGGAGAGGTCCTCACCTGCCTTCCGTCGCCCTATGTCGCGCACGGGCCGACGGGGCTCCTGTACCTCCCCCGATTCATCGCCAAGTGCAAGTACGTCAAGGAGCACGGATCGCTTCCCGCGAGCTATGCGAAGAACTTCAAGCGCGGGATCGACCGGTTCCTCTGCCTGCACCTTGGAATCGATCCCGGCGCCGTTGAGCAGGTCGTCCGCGAGTCTGCGGATGACGCGGAGATCGAGAGGGGGCTCGCCCGCCTTCTCCCGGCGGAAGTGCGCGCCGAGAAATGGAACCGGGAGCTCGCGCAGAAGGGGATGACCGCCGCGGGCCGGGAGTTCCTAGGGACGGCGCTCACGGCCATGGGATGCGCGGACAGGGCCGACGACATCAAGAGCATCCCCGACCTGATCGATTTCGACGAGGGGAGGATCGAGTGATCAAGGGCCAGAGGATCGTCTGCATCAACGACGACTTCAATGAATTCGTGCGGGCTGTCTACGCGCAGCTCCCGGTGAAGGGCAGGACCTACACGGTCCGCGAGGTCTTCCTCGGCCGGGAGAGGATCGTCAAGGGGGGCGACTCCGCGACCGTGGGGCTCCTGCTCCACGAGCTGGTTAATCCCCCGGATCCGTTCCACGCAGGCAAGGAGGAGCTCGGCTTCTCGTCCGAGCGGTTCGCCCCCCTGGAGGAGCTGCCGCCCGAAAAGGAGGAGGCGGGAGCGGAGGCCGGCGCCGGGGCGGGCGAACGCGGCTTCGGGTCGAGTTGATCCGCGCCGGCGGGCGAACCCGGGGGAACCGGGCCGCGCCCCTAGTGAAGGTGCGGCGCGAGCTCGGCGAGCGCGGGACGCCCCACGCAGCGCCGGATCGACTCGAGGTTCTCCCGGACGAGGGCCCCCATCGACTCGCAAAGCCGGTACTCGGGCCTGCCGTAGTGCTCGGCAAGCGATTCGCGCAGCTGGTGGACCTTCTCCGGGGGCGATATCGGGTCGCCCTCCATCGCCGCGAGGAGAAGGCCGAGCCTCCTGGCGGCAAGCTCGGCGCGCTGCATCATCATCGTCTGCTCCTCGCGCTGGTACTGGTTGGCGGTCTCGGCGTGCAGTTGCTTCGTGCAGAAGAGCACGAGCGCCGCGTTCTCCTTGAAGAACTGCGGCCGGTAGAAGTTCTTTCTCCCGTTGTAGCTCTGCTGGTCGAAGTCCATCGCCCGGATCTTGAGCTGGAAATCCTCGAAGTCCGGAGTGACTACGAACACAAAGTTGTAGGAGCGCATGTCCCCGAGGAGCTGCACAAAGCACCGCTCGTTGAACTTGACGAGCTCCTTGGCGACCCGCACCGGGCTCAGCTCGGGCCGCTGGAGCCAGCGGGTGATGAAGATGTCCCCGGGGATCCCGGCGATGTGCTCCTCCACGAGCGTGTTCCCCCGCGTGATGAAGTTGAGGCGGTTGGGGGAAAGCAGGTGCTCGAGCTCGAGGCCGTAGACCCGCGAGGCGTCGGCCTTCTTGATGTAGACGTAGTCCTGGTTGTCGTTGTACGCGTTCACGATCCTGATCCTGAACGGCATCGAGTTCCCGAACGTGCAGAAATCCACGCGGTCCGCATAGAGGTGCTGGACGACCGACTTGTCGCCGTCGACCTTGATGAGGGCGTACACCTCCTTGAGCGCCTCGTTGAGGGCGCGCATCTCGGTCCGGTCATAGATCACCGTGTCCCAAAGGGTCGGTTTGCCGTCGGCGTCCACGAGCGGAATCGCCTCGGTGAACCCGCGCAGCCGCTCGTAGGTGACAGGTATGTCCCGCTCGCGCCTGAAGGTGCGCAGATACCCGCGCAGCCCGTCGCCTATGGGGAACATGGGCTTCTTCCGGGTCGCCGGAAGCGTGTCGTTCTGGATCGCGGCGTCGGCCATCCCGTCGGTGCGTCAGTTCGAGCCCGGGGCGCGGTCGCGGTATTCGCCCCAGCGCGCGGCGAGCTCGTGGGTCACGCGGCTCCCCACGCGGTACGCGGCCTCGAGCGAGGGGATGTAGCCGGCGTATTCGGAATGCAGGCTGTTGTTCACGTCCTGCCTCGGCGCCTGCATGCAGTAGTTGCTCGCCGTCCTGAGAAAAAGGACCCGCCGGAAATCGACCCTTCCCATCTTCGACAGACGGCTCAGCGCGGCGGCTATTCCCTGGTCCTCCATGTCGGACATGGCAAACACGCCCTTCCCGTTCGTCCATAGCCGGGTCCAGTCGCTCGCCCATTGCGTCATCGCCTTTCCGTGCCAGTAGCGGCACGAGCCGAACGTCTCCCCGCAGAGGACGAACGGGGGCCTTTGCGCGTTCGGGAACCCCCCGTAGGACGCCCGGTAGGCCCTCATCTGGTCGGAGTCCGGGATCTGAACGTCCTTTGTGAGGGCATAGGCCCATCCGACCAGCGCAGGATCCAGGGGATAGGCCATCGTGTCGGGCTCCCACTTCTCGTACGTTGGCTTCTGGTTTGGGGTCTTGGACCCGATCGGCACGATCGCATAGGGCCAGGAGGCGTCGGCCTCGCGCGCGTCTATCTCGTAGGCGACATCCCCGTCGATCACGTAGTGCGCCCAGGCCGCGCTCCCGATCGAGGCGACCGCCGGATTGACTCCCGCGATGCCGTTCACGACCCAGTACGTCCGCGAGAAATCGAACACGCCGCTCAGGGCGAGCGCCATGATCTGGTTGGATGAGCGGACGGTGGTGCCGGAAACGACGCCGATCGTCCCGTTTCCGTCGGTCAGGACCGGATGGTCCACGCCGGGAACGTCGATCTTCTGGGTCCAGTTCTCCCTCTCCACCCAGAACTGGAATTCCCCCGGCCTGTCGCCCCGGTCCGCACCCGCCTCGAAGGTCACGACCACGGCCACCTTGACCGGGATGGGGTCCGCCCCGAGCCGGGCGGCGCAAAGAAGAAACGCTGGAAGCAGGGCCCGGAGGAGGCGCCTCATGGGATCAGCTGTCGGCAGGCGGAGGGGGCGCCGTACCGGGCGACCTCCCCGGCCCGGAGGACTTGAATCGGGGCGTCAGCGTCTCGGCCGCCTCATCCAGGCGGGAGGAGGTCGTGTTCAACACGTCCGCAACCACGGTGATGTAGTCGATGGCATCGGGCCAGCGGCGCAACTCGACGGCCTCGCGCACGCCGGGAAGCGTCTTGGCGGCATAGCCCGTGTACTGGCCCGGCGCATAGAGCATGTGCTTGTACCAGCTCCGGCCGGGAAGCCCCCTTTCGGTCGAGAGCGCCTGTTCGATTCCCTGAAGAATCCCGTTCAGCCGCCCGAGTTCCTGGGCCGACAGCTTGAAATCCTGGGCCGAAGCCCGCGCGAAGGCGTCGTCGTAGCTTTTCGCGCTCTTCGTGAGCCGGGTTGCGGCCCGCTCCAGCGCATCGAAAGCCAGCATCGGGACATCGGCCGGGCTTTGTGGCGGCAGCCGCATTTCCTGGGGATCCGCGGCCAGCTTGAACGCGCCTTCGTCGATGAGGCTGTTCAGCTCCGCGCTCTCTTCGCGCTCGCGATCGGTCAGCTTTTCCACCTCGGCCACGTAGCGCGTGACGGTTTCGGCGAGGTCGCCGAATCTCATGGGCAGCACGTCGGCCTGGGCGGTGCGGAGCACAAGCCGGCCCGCGGTCTGCGCCAGCGCCACGCCATACACGAACTTGGGGTCCCCGAACCGGATGAAGTGGTCGAACGAGTCGTACGTGGAGTGGTAGATCGAACGCTCCACGTCCTCCCCGCCGTATCCCAGGTTGATCGCCGAAACACCCAGGTGCTGGAGGAAGGGGGTGTAGTCCGAGCCCGACCCCAGCGCTTCTATCGGCAGGTCGGCGCCCGCCTTCGCGGCCTTCAGCTGCAGCTGCTCATCCGGGGTGGCGGGGATCCTGTCGGGGCCCTTCCTCTCCACGTCCGCGATCTTGATCCGCGCGCGCCAGCGGTCGAGGATGGTCACCCCGGTCTCCGGGTCGAGCACGGCGCCGGCAACCTCGTTGACAAAGTGCTGGAAGGAATGGCTGCCTCCTGCGAAGAGGATGCCGCGGCCGTTGGTGTCGGAATTGACATAGAGCACGGCCTTGCGCTTGAGCTCGTCCGCGTGCGTCTCGGCCCATTCGGTTGATCCGAGGAGCCCGGGTTCCTCGCCGTCCCAGCTGGCGTAGACCAGCGTCCGCCTAGGTCTCCAGCCGGACTTTGCGAGGGCGCCGATCGCCTTCGCCTCGGCCATGACCGCGATGTTTCCGGCGAGGGGATCCCATGCCCCGAACACCCATCCGTCGTGATGGTTTCCGCGGATGACCCACTGGTCGGGAAACTCGGATCCCTTCATCACCGCGATCACGTCATAGATCGGCTTCAGGCTCCAATCCGAGGAAATGGCAAGGTGCACCTTCGCCGGGCCGGGCCCGATGTGGTAGGTGAATGCCAGCGCGCCGCGCCATCCCGGCGGGGCGACCGGCCCCTCGAGCGCGCCGAGGAGCGGCTTTGCGTCGCCGCTGGAGATCGGGATCACCGGGATCTTGAGGATCGTCTGCGCTTCCTCGATCTTGAGGCGCTTCGCGTCCTTCGTGGCGCCGACCCCCGGGGTCAGCGGGTCTCCGGAATACAGGGTGATGTCCGCGACCGATCCGCGCTGCACGCCGTCGTCCGTCCGGTAGGCGCCCTTCGGATAGACGTCGCCCGACCAGTAGCCATCCTCGTGCGGGTCCGAGTAGATGATGCATGCGGCGGCGCCGTGCTCCTGCGCAAGCTTGCCCTTCAGTCCGCGCCAGCCCGCCCCATAGCGGACGATCACGACCTTGCCCTTCACGTCCACGCCGCGCCTTTCGAGCTCCGTGTAGTCGGCGGGCATCCCGTAGTTCACATAGACAAGGTCCGCCGTCACGTCCCCGTCCGCGCAATAGACGTTGTAGGGGGGGAGCGCCCCGGCGGTGCGGGCCGAGGTCCGGTCGCCTTCGATCGCGGGCTCGGACAGCCGCGCCTTGAACGCAACCGGGGCCACGAGCTCGAGGGTCAGGCTCTTGGGAGTCGGATAAAGGACGCTGAACGTCTCGATCCGCGCGTCCCACCCCCACTCCTTGAACTTGCCCAGCATAAAATCCGCATTCGCCTTGTCGTGCGGCGAGCCCACCTGGTTCGGCTCCGAGGACATCTGCTCAAGCCACGACCGAAGATCCGCCGGGTTGATCGCCGCGTCGAACGCCTTTTCGCGCTGCTGCTCCACCTCCGCGGACGCGGCCCTGAAACCCAGAAACCCTTCCGGCGCTCCAAGAGAAACGGACCCCAAGAGGGTCGCACCGGCCAGGGCCGGACCGAGCACTCGCATCGCTTTCATCCGGAAAGAGAAGAGAATACGTCGATGAAGAGCAAGCACTTACGGTGTAGTTCCGCCCGCATCGAGCCCCACTTTTGCCCGCCTCCGCCGCCCTCCCGCCTGCCAATCGGGGCCGGACTCGGGAGAAGCGGAAGCTTCACCGGCAACGTCCTTTACGTTTCCTGCAGACCGGACATGGGACCTGGAAACTCCTTCCCGCAAGAAAGCGGCGATACCCCGCACATTCTGGCCGGGAACGGCCTTTTCCCGTCGCCAGCGGCGGAAGGCGGGGCAACCTCGCGGTTTCACCACCAATGGATCTATCCGCGGCTTCACGCAGCCTCCTGAGCGGGTGGCAGGGGCTCGCCATCGCCGCAGCCGTCATCGCGGACATCCGTGACGGCGACGCTCTCCTTCCCCATGCGCGCCATTCCTATGGGGGCGTCGGGGTCGGGATACTCCGGCGACCCTCCTGATAAACGCCCTCCCGCCGCCAACGGACTGCGTTGCCGCACTAATGGTTTGCGGGCGAAACCCAGGCGCGGCACGGTGTGCGGCCATTCCACCCAATTCATGAGCCTGCGCCTCGTCGCCCTCTTTTCCTCCGCGGTCGCGCTCCTGGCGGGTTGCAACCAGTCTGACACGGAGAGGTACAAGGAGGAGATCATCGCCGCCGACAAGGCGTTCTGCGCGAGCTCCGTGAAAGACGGCCCAAAGGCCGCGTTCCTCGCCGCCATCGCAAGGGACTGCAAGCTGCTTGGCGACTCCCGGACGGGCGCCGATGCCGTGAACGACGTCTTCATCCAGCTTCCCCCCACCGCAAAGCTCACGTGGGAGCCTTCGTTCGTCGGCGTGAGCGCCTCGGGCGACGTCGGCTACACATGGGGCCGGTATATACTGAACGTCCCCATGACCAAGCTGGGGTCGCGGCCCTTGATCCGGATGGGCACCTACGTCACGGTTTGGAGGCGACAGCCCGGCGGGGCCTGGAAGGTCGCGCTCCACGGCGGCGATACCGAACAAGTCCGCTGACGGGGGCGATGGAGGGCCCGCAAGCGGCGTTCCTGGCGATTGCGCCGCCTGGCATCGAGGGCATTGGAGGAATCCCGCCCCCTGAGGCCCCGGCCTACGGGACAAACATCCCGACGAACTCCGTCACCGGCATGGCATCGAGCCTCGCCGGATCGGAGAAAAGGGCGAGGATTGAGCTGGCTCGGGGCTCGGCGAAATGCCCGCGGACGGCGCTTTCGAACTTCGCGTGGAGCAGCGGAACGCCCTCCTGGCGCCGCCTCCGGTGGCCGACCGGGTACTCCACGGAAACGCGCCGGGTTGTCGCGCCGCCGCGGAAAAACACCTGGACGGCGTTTGCGATCGAACGCTTGCCCGGATCCAGGTAGTCGCGCGTGAACGCGGTGTTTTCAACGACCTCCATCCTGAACCGGAGCGAATCGATCCGGGGATCGGCCGCCGCGGCATCCTCGTAGTCCCCGGCCGCAAGCGAACCCTTGATCAGCCCCACGGCCACCATGTATTGGAGGCAATGGTCGCGGTCCGCCGGGTTGGCGAGAGGCCCGGTCTTGTCGATGATCCTCCGGCCGCTCTCCTGCGTCTCGATCGCGATCCTCTCCACCTCTGCGAGCCGAGGGGCGACCTCTGGGTGGAGGGCGATCGCGGCCTCGACCGCCGTCTGCGCGTGGAATTCGGCGGGATAGGAGATCTTGAAGAGGATGTTCTCCATCACGTAGCTCCCGAAGCCCTGGGCCGGGACCGCGAGGGGCTTGCCCCGAAGGACGACGTCCTGGAACCCCCAGACCTTGGTGGTCAGGGCCCCCGGGTACCCCATCTCGCCCCTGAGCGCCAGGATCGCATGCAGGACGCCCCGGCTTGCGGCATCGCCCGCGGCCCAGCTCTTGCGCGAGCCCGTGTTGGGGGCATGGCGGTAGGTCCTGAGCGCGCCGCCGTCGAGAAACGCGTTCGAGAGCGCGTTCACGATCTGATCGCGGGATCCCCCGAGCAGCCGCGTCGCCACCGCCGCGGAGGCGATCCGCACAAGCAGCACATGGTCCAGCCCCACGCGGTTGAACGCGTTCTCGAGGGCGAGGACGCCCTGGATCTCATGCGCCTGGACCATCGCCACCAGCAGGTCGCGCACGCGCAGCATCCCGCGGCTCCCGGCCTCCCCCGAGCGGCCCGCGTAATCCGCGGTGGCGAGAATCGCCCCGAGGTTGTCCGACGGATGCCCCCACTCGGCGGCGAGCCACGTGTCGTTGAAATCGAGCCAGCGCACCATGGCGCCGACGTTGAACGCCGCGTGCACCGGCTCGAGCTCATGCGCCGTCCCGGGAACGCGCGCACCGCGCCCGGGGAGCGCCGCGCCCGGCACGACCGGGCCGAGGAGCCTCGTGCAGGCCGGGTAGCGGAGCGCGAGGAAGCCGCAGCCGAGCGTATCCATCAGGCAGAGGCGGGCTGTCTCGAGCGCGGCCGCGCCGCTCGCGCGCCCAGGGTCAAGCACGTAGTCCACGACCTGCACCAAGAGCGGATCGGGCGGCGGCCGGGCGGCGCGGGCTAGGTCGGCGTGGCTCATCTCAGCGCTGCGCAATGGGCACGAACGGCGTCGGGGGGGGGCCCGTGTAGCTTGCGCCCGGCCGGATGATCTTGCCGTCGATCCTCTGCTCGATCACGTGCGCGGCCCAGCCCGCGGTTCGCGCGATCGCAAACACCGGGGTGAACATCGCCGTCGGGATCCCGAGCATCCGGAAAGCGGGCGCGCTGTACCAGTCGAGGTTTGGAAACATCCTCTTCAGCCCCCACATCACGTTCTCGATGCGCTCGCAGACCTCGAACAGGCCGGGCGCCCCACCGTCGGCGCACAGGCCGCGCGCGATCTCCTTGATGATCGGGCTGCGCGGATCCGCGATCGTGTATACGGGGTGGCCGAAGCCGATGATGATTTCGCCGGAGGCCACCCGGGCGCGGATGTCGGACTCGGCCGCGGCCGCGTCCTTGTACCGGAGGGCGATTTCGATCGCAACCTCATTGGCGCCGCCATGCCTCGGGCCGCGAAGGGCGCCGATCGCCCCGCAGATCGCCGAATGCAGGTCCGAGCCCGTCCCCGCGATCACGCGGGCCGCGAAGGTCGAGGCATTGAATTCGTGCTCCGCGTACAGGATGAGCCCGCGGTCCAGAGCGCGAACGTGGGCGGCGGACGCAGGCCTGCCATGGAGCAGCCTGAGGAAGTGGCCGGCGAGCGAGGGCTCGTCCGTCGCGGTCTCGATCCGCCGCCCGCCGTTGGCGTAATGGTGCCAGTAAAGGAGCATCGAGGCGAACGAGGCGATCAGGCGGTCCGCGATGGCCCGCGCCTCCGCGGCCCCGTGCGCGGGCTTCTCCGGGTCGGCCGCCCCGAGGGCCGAGCAGCCCGTTCGAAGGACGTCCATCGGATGGGCAGCCGCCGGGATCAGCTCGAGCGCGGAGCGCACAACCGCGGGCAGACGCCGGCACCCGGCAAGGCGCGCCCGGTAGGCGTCGAGCTCCTGCTGCGTCGGAAGCGCTCCGTGGATCAGCAGGTGCGCGATCTCCTCGTAGCTTCCCCTCTCCGCCAGTTCCACGATGTCATAGCCGCGGTAGTGCAGGTCGTTGCCCGTGTGTCCGACCGTGCAGATCGCGGTGTTGCCTGCGATGACCCCTGAAAGCGCCACGGACTTCTTGCTCATTTCTCGTCCCTTCCCTCCTGCGCAGCCAGCATGCGGTCCAGCCTGCGCTCGTATTCCTCGTAGCCCAGGACGTCGTACAGCTCCGCGCGGGTCTGCATCTCGCCGACGACGGATTTCTGGGTGCCTTCCCTGCGGATCGCCGCGTATACCCTCTCGGCGGCCCGGCTCATCGCCCGGAACGCTCCCAGGGGATAGAGCGCGATCGCAACTCCGGCGGACCTGAGCCCCTCGAGGGAGAAGAGCGGCGTCTTTCCGAATTCCGTAAGGTTCGCGAGCACCGGAACCTTGCCGAGCGCCTTCGTGAACGCGCGGTATTCGTCGAGGGAGGTCAGCGCCTCGCCGAAGATCGCGTCGGCTCCGGCCTTGGCGTAGGCCCGCGCCCGCGCAACCGCCCCGCCGATGCCTTCGGAGGCATACGAATCCGTCCGGGCCATCACCAGGAAATGCGGATCGGTCCGCGCGCCGACGGCCGCCTGTATGCGGCCGCACATCTCGGCGGAGCTCACGAGCTGCTTTCCTTCCCTGTGCCCGCAGCGCTTCGAATGGACCTGGTCCTCGAGGTGGCAGCCCGCAGCGCCCGCAAGAGTCATCTTCCTCACCGTGCGCTCGATCATGAACTCCCCGCCCCAGCCCGTGTCGGCGTCGACCAGTAGGGGAAGGTCGGTGGCCTGCGTGATCCTCCGGATGTCCTCGCACACCTCGTTGAGGCTTGTGATCCCGAGGTCGGGCAGCCCGTGGGAGGCGTTGGCAACCCCTCCCCCGGAGAGGTAGATCGCCCGGTACCCGGCGCGCTGGGCGAGCAGGGCGCAGTATGCGTTTATCGTTCCGACGACCTGAAGGGGTCGTTCGGCCTTGAGCGCGGAGCGCAGGCGCGCGCCCGGGGTGCGGGGTTGGGACGGCATGGGGATGGGGATATCTAGTGCGCGCTCGTAGCATGTTTGGGCTACCGCAGCGATCACTTCGTGATCGGCTCCCCCCGGCCCCCAATCGAGCCCTCTCCGGACGGCCCGTTCTACCTCGGCTTCGTCGCGCAGGGCATCCGTGAGGTTCCGAAGAGCCCGTCGATCGCGCGCACGACGAACGGAAGCCTCATGGCCAGCCGCGCGAGCCGCTGCCGGCCGGCGGTCCTCAGCGTCTTCACCACCTTGAAGCGCACCGCCCCGTCGTAGCGGAAGCGGACGGGCCGCAGGCCGTGCCGGGCATAGATGATCCTCAAGGCGCGCGGCGTGAAATAGCCGACGTGGACCTCCGGCATGATGTAGCCGTAATCGAGGCCCTTCAGCCTCGGGACCAGGCTTGCGACGTTGCCCGTCGTCACCAGGAGCAGCCCGCCCGGCTTGAGCAGCCTTGCGGCGAGGGAGAAGACCGGATCCGGGAACTCAAGGTGCTCGACGACCTCGACGAGGCTGATGACGTCGTAGCTCCCGCCCGGCTCGGATGCCAGCTCGTCGGGGCCCAGGATCCTGAAGCCATCGTCCCTTCTCAGCCGGTCCGCATATGTCCCGACATCGTGCCCGGTGAGGCGCAGGGGCCGCGCATTCCCCCCAGAGCGGAATTCCCTCCTGTCGGCGAGGTACTTCAGCAGTCCCCCGGCCCCGCATCCGAAGTCGAGCCACTCGACCGGGCCCTCGGGCGTGTTGTCCGCGATGAATCCCGTCGCCACGCGCCAAAGGTCGTCAAACTCGAGCATCCGGTCCGTCGCGCGGTAATCCCGGTACTCGGACTCGTAGTCGACAAAGGGATCGGGCCCACGGCCCCTGTAGTAGGCCTCGTTGTAGATGGCGTATCCCGAAAACGGCTCCACGAACATGAAATCGCAGGCCGCGCAGTGCCAGAAGTCAAAATCCCGCGCGAGGAACTGGCTGTGCCTCGTTCCCCTGAGCGTCACGCGCGCCGAGCCGCAGCAGCGGCATGCAACCGAGGCGCCACCAGGGCCGGCAGGCTCAGTAGTCATCCATCACCCCAAACATGACCCATGCGAGCAGCATCGCGGCAACGATGACGAGGACGAGCCACATGACCAGGGTGCCCGGCGTCCGCGGGAGCTGCAGCACAAGGGCGCCCGCCAGGCCGCCCGCCACGGTCACGAGCAGGATGAAGTCGCGCGTGCGCTTGGACCTCCTCTTGGCCGGCAACGCGATGATTTCCGGACCCAGCCTTTCCCCGGCGATCCGGTTCTGCCTGTGAATCAGCTCGACGCTGATCGCCGTCCCGTCGCCCGGGCGCGCGGCCATCTCGGTGGGCGTGATTTCCTTGGGCCCGAATCCGGCCCGTCCCCCGGGCGCGCCCATCTCGCCGGGCGGGGATTGAGGGTGGTCGTCCCCTTTCCGCAGCGACGGTCGTCGCGCGGCGATCTCGTTCTGCCTGTGAATCAGCTCGACGCTGATCGCCGTCCCGTCGCCCGGGCGCGCGGCCATCTCGGTGGGCGTGATTTCCTTGGGCCCGAATCCGGCCCGTCCCCCGGGCGCGCCCATCTCGCCGGGCGGGGATTGAGGGTGGTCGTCCCCTTTCCGCAGCGACGGTCGTCGCGCGGCGATCTCGTTCTGCCTGTGAATCAGCTCGACGCTGATCGCCGTCCCGTCGCCCGGGCGCGCGGCCGTCTCGGTGGGCGTGATCTCCTTCGGCTTGAGCGCGAAGCGTCGAACGGGCGGATCTTCGTCGTCGGGCATGGGCGGTCTCCATTTACGTAAGCAGCTCCCACCCGAAAGCGCAACCGGGGGGTTGTCGGCGCACAGCCGCGGGGAACGCGGCCTGGGGATTGCACTCGAGCGAGGGGGCAGCCCCGGAATCGGGATCGGCGGGCCGGCCACCTTTGCCGCCGGCCTTCACGCGGCGATGAAGGCGGAAGCCTGCCTTGGCCGTGTGGAACGCCAAAGCTCGCCAGCCAATGTCAAACCATCCAAGCTCCCTTCGACTCAGCCGTCCCCAGTAACCCTCGCACCCATACCCCCACCCGCCCAAACACAAAGAACATGAAGAGAATCCCCCCCCTCGTCCTCTGCCTCGCCCTGATCCCATTCCTAAGGGCGGCGGAGCCCGCCCCGGCGCCGGACGCCGCCCAGATCGAGCTGGCCCACCAGGTCATCAAATCCATGCATGCGGACCGGGCGTTCGACCAGATGTCCGTCCAGATGCAGAAGATTGCCGCCCAGTCATTGAGTCTCAACACGGCGAACTTGACGCCCGAGCAGAAGGCGGCCGCGGCGAAGGTCTCAAGCCAAGTCATGGCGCTCTCGATTGAGGCGGCCAAGGGCCTCGTGGACAAGATGGACGTGATCTACGCCGAGGTCTACTCGCCGGCCGAGCTCAGGGCGATGAAGGCCTTCTATGAATCGCCCGAGGGAGTGTCGATGGTCGAGAAGCAGCCCCAGATCATGCAGAAGATCATGCCGTATGTTACGAGCATGCAAAGAGACCTGATGCCGAAGATCCAGAAGATCGCCGAAGCCGCCCGGGTTGAGGCGCAGGGCGCAGTGGCAGCCCCGACGACCCAGGCCGCCAAGCCGTAACTTTCGCCTTCAGGAATTGCCGGCCTTGGGGTCGATGGCTCCTGCTCCCTTCAGGTCCAACGGGCCTTTCTGAATCGAAAATGCCCTAGCCCCGGCCCAAGGCGCAGACCCGGCGATAAAGGCCCTCATACCGAGTCACGATCACATCGGCCGAAAACAGCTCGCGGGCTCGTTGCCTGGCCGACGTGCCCAGCTCGGCCCGGCGTGCGGGATCGCAGATCAATGATTCGACGGCGCGCGTGAAGGCGTCCGCGTCGCCCGGGGCGACCAGCAGGCCCGAGCTGCCCGACACCACCACCTCGGGGATCCCGCCCACCGCCGCCGCGACGCTCGGGCAGGAGAAGCACATCGCCTCGAGGATGCTCAGGCAGAAGCTTTCCATGTCCGAGGTGAAAAGCCCTATGTCGGCCGCCTGCAGATAATCCTCAATCTCGGTCACGTTCTCGCGCACGATCACGCGGTCCTCGAGGCCAAGGCGGCGGACGTCGCCCATGAACGGCGCAAAGCTGGCCCCCGCGAGGACAAGGAGCTTGAAGGACTCCCGCGGCCGGATGCGGGCGCAGCACTCGAGCAGGAGGTCGATCCGCTTGACGGCCCGAAGGTTCGACGAGTGCAGCAACAGGGCCTCCCTGCCGACTCCCAGCTCTCGGCGCACCTCCTCGCGCGAGCGCCGCGGCTTATGGGGTTCGAAGAAATTGTGGATCACGTCTATCGGCCGCCTCACCGACAGCAGCTGCCGCGTCTCCTGCTCCAGGTAGGCGGACACGGTCGTCACGGCATCCGAGCGGTCTAAGGCATACGTTATCGCCGGGCCGTAGCCCGCATCGCGCCCGAGAAGCGTGGTATCCGTGCCGTGGAGGGTCGTCACCACGCGGGGCCTCTGGCCGGGCGGGAGCATCGACTGCCCGAGAATCGCGGCCGTGGCGTGCGGGACCGCATAGTGGACATGGAGGACGTCGAGGCCATGGTCGCGGCTCACCTCCGCCATCTTGACCGAGAGCGGAAGCGTGTAGTCGGGATACTTGAACAGCTCGTAGCTGTTGATCACCACGGGGTGGAAAAACAGCCGGGGGGCGTCCGCGGGCAGACGGAACGGCCGCTCGTAGCTGATGAAATGGGCCTCGTGCCCGCGGCGGGCAAGCTCCTCACCGAGGGCGGAGGCGAGGATGCCGCTGCCCCCGACCGACGGGTAGCAGGTTATGCCGATCCTCAGGGGCCGCTCGGATGCCATGTCAGAAGCGGCGCGCTGCCCGGGTCAGCGGCGCAAGCGAATCGAAGACCAGCGGGTCGTGCGGATAGAGCGGCTGCGCGTACTCGACGCCGGCCCGCAGGCCCTGGGCCCGCGCTCGGGCGAGCTGCAGCTCGACGTAGTTCCTGGTGCGCATCTGCGAGGCGTGCGCCTCCATGGCCGCCGTCCAGGCCGCGACGACCTTCGGCGCGGAAATGTCCATCAGCACCGGCAGGATCCCGGCCGGCTCCGCCTCCGGGGTCACCGCGTAGAAGAACAGCGGGCCGATCGCGTGCGCCGGTTTCGCCCGCAGCTTGGCCACGCCGCCATAGCGGGCAAGCCGCGCCGCGTCGCGCACAAGCTGGCCAAGCCGCGGATGGTCGGGATGCTGGTTCTCCACCAGGCTCGGCGCGAGCACGACCCCCGGCCGCACGCGCCTGATGACAGCCGCCAGTTTGAGCGCGTGTGCGGCTTTGACCTCAAGCTGTGCGTCGCCGTCCAGAAGGACGAACTCCACGCCCGCCCCAAGGAGGGCGGCCCCCTTTCTGGCCTCCGCGGCGCGCTCTGCCGCCGTGCCGTGGGTGCCGGATTCCCCGCGCGAGCAGATGACGAAGTGCGCCGCGCGCCCGGCGAGGGTCTCGCGGGCGATCACGCCCCCGCAGCCGAATTCGATGTCGTCGGGATGTGCCCCGAAGGCCAGCAGCGGCGCGGAATCAAACGGGGATTTCGCAGTAGGCTTCATCCGAGCGGTCGATGGGGTCGCGGTCGACAAAGCTGACATCGCTCGCGTCCTCGCGGCGCAGGTAAACCTTCTCGCCTGCGCCGACGACATAGTGCGTGCAGTGCACGACCGATTGCATCCAGCGGAGGCGCGAGTCGCGGGCGGGGCTGATCTGGGACTTGTCGAAGGGCACGGGGGGCAGGGTGACGAATGAAGCCCCACCCTCGTGCAGTTGCAACGCGCCATCGACGAATCTTGCCCGCACCGCCTCGCCCTCATGCTGCACATCCACGAAGAACTCGGGGACGTCGCATGCCAGGCGCCGCAGCGCGGCGTCGCCGGAGCGCGCGACGCGAATCCCACCGAGGAGCCCCATCCGGCGGTACATCTCCAGGCAGAAGTCGGCCGCGTTTGCCGCCGCCACCTGCTTGAACTCCTCGACCCAGCGCAAATCGACGTAGGCGGGAAGCTGGCGGGCCGTCTTCTCGCGCCAGCCGGCGGGAATCCGCTTCGCGTAGAGCGGGGAGAACTTGCGCTGGAGCCTGTTCTCGAATGCGAAGTTCAGCGTGTGCGGCTTGCCGGTCTTGCGGTCACGGAACGTGGTCTGGGTCTCGCGCGGGTCGTGGTCGCTGTCGTGGTAGAAGAAGACGATCTCGCCGCCGAGCTCGGCCTGGAGGCGCCTGGCCGTGACGATCTTCGCGGCCAGGAAGCGCCGCGGGAAGAAACCGCAAGGCTGCTGGCCGAAGCAGATGACGGGCGGCTGCGTCATGGCTTCGCGGGGGCCGCGCCGGCCCTGCCGGAGACCCCGATCGCGGCCTGGAGAGCGAGGCTGAACGCCACGCAGGCCGCGCATCCGATCAGGTTGTACCAGAGGTAGGATATGCTGAGCTCGGCATAGAGAGCGAACACCAGCCCCTGGGCGGCCAGGGCGGCCCAGAAGACCGCCGTGCCGCCGACCCTCCTGAGGAAGAAGGCCACGAGGAAAAGCCCCAGGACGACGCCGTAGAAGATGGAGCCTAGTATGTTCACGGCCTGGATGAGGTTCTCGGCCAGGTTGGCGAACAGCGCAAAGCCGATCGCAACCAGGCCCCAGAGGGCCGTGAACCACTTCGAGGCGGCCACATAGTGCGCGTCGGTCGCCTCGCGCCTGATGATGTGGCGGTAGATGTCGACGGTCGTCGTGGAGCCGAGGGCGTTTAGCTCGCCCGACTTGGAGGACAGCGCGGCGGCGAAAAAGGCCGTTACAAGCAGGCCGATCAGCCCGTGGGGCAGGTAATCCAGGATGAAGGTGATGAAGACATAGTCCGAATCGTTCGCCGTCGCCCGCCGCCCGGCGCCCCCCAGGGCAGCCCTTGTCTCGGCCCTGGCCGCGTTGCCGCGTTCATGGGCAGCCTCCGAGGCGGCGCGCGCGGCGGCCTCGGCCGCGCGGTCGCCGGCATGCCGGGCGCCGAGCCAGGCCTGGAGAGATCGGAAGAGCGTCGTGTAGGGAAAGAG